>Ga0079224_100000599_pt1 | contig 36394 bp, 40 predicted proteins | sample Stecom2015_FD_80414 | JGI IMG/M metagenome (GOLD analysis project Ga0079224, IMG submission 80414) | Agricultural soil microbial communities from Utah to study Nitrogen management - Steer compost 2015 | ecosystem: Environmental > Terrestrial > Soil > Agricultural land | place: USA: Utah... | reverse complement strand
TTATCGTGATTTGGTTCTCCTCCGAATGTTAAACCTATTCCAAGATGTAGATATGCATCACCTGCAGATTCATGTTTATTATAATAGTTTAAATTTTCAGTTTGTGCATAGGTTGCACCTAAATTTACTTCAAATAAAACTACATCTGATAAAGGAAACTGACCACCAACACCAAGTGAAAGAGTTCCGTTTACATCTTCATCTTCAACAGGATATTTACTAACTGATGCAGGGAAATCTTTAACTTTATAACTTACTAATCCTACTCCGCCGTAGAAAAACGGATTCCAGTTTTTTGTATTAAACGGACTAAAAACTAATCTGAGATCTACAGGAATAATCTCAGTTTCATATTTTTCTTCGACAAAATCTTTTCCTGCATAAATTCCATAGCCTCCGCCAAGTTCAAGCTGAAAACCTTCAATAATTCCAAATCTTAAAAATCCTCTTGCGAGGTATGAAAGCTCATACGAGCCGGTTAAATCTTCGCGGCTGAAATCATTTGCTGGATAGAGAATATTACCCTGTATACCACCAGATATACCTTCTGTTGATACCTGGCTGAAAACAGGAAAAGATATAATTACCGCAAGAACAAGAGTTATAAAAATTCTGTAAATGTTTTTCATAATCCACCTTTTATTATTATATGTTTTATGAATTCAACAAGACCGGACACATTGACAAAACAAAAATAGTGCTTAATATTTCAATCTCAAAATAAATTTTAAAAGGGAGTTATAAAAAAAAGAGCTGCATGAAATAATTCAGTGCAGCCCTTTAAGAGAGAGATGAAGGGAAAATTAATTTAAGGATGCTATGTTTTCAGTAATCATTTTTACTTCTTCTTCTGCATTTATATTTTTAAAATATTTTAGAGCATTATTAAAATATTTTACGCTTTCCTGTTTCTTGCCAAGCTCCTTGCACAACAACGCAAGTTCATAATTTGTTTCTGCATAGTTTAATTTATTATCAAGTTCAGAGTTAATTCTTAAGCTTGTAAGGAAATAATTCTCTGAGGTTTCGTAATTCATTTTGTTTTTATGAATGATGCCTTTAATCTTATAAATCTCTGCAATTGAAAGCCTGTCATTTGTTTTATGGCAGATATCAATGGCTTTATTTGCAAATGCTTCAGCTAATGAGAAATCTTTTCTTAATGTAAAGAGATATGCTTTGCTCACATAAATTATTCCCAATATAGTAGATGAACCTGCTTTAAGTGCTGATGAAACTGCTTCATCAAAATTATTTAATGCCTGGTCGTAATTGCCGAGTTTTATATAAACCATACCTGCATTATGTTTTACTTCGGCAATTCTGTTGTGGTTATTTATCCTTCTGAAATTTAAAAGAGATCTTTGAAAATAGGCGAGAGCAATATCATATTTGCCCTGGATGCAGTTTATAATTCCGAGATTAATTTCAATTGTACCTTTTAATGAAGAATCCTCAGAATGTTCAACTAATTTCAGACTCTTTTCAAAATATTTTTTTGATTTTTTTAGTTCACCTGTTTCACCATATATAGTACCCAGCAGGTTATTACACTTTGCCAAACCAGTAGTGTTTTTTATTTTCTCAAAAATTTCTTCTGCTTTTTTAACGTAATTAAGACTTACCTGCCATTTAGCCTGCCTGCTGTTAATATCACCAAGTGAAAGATAAGCTGATGCGGTTAAGCTGTTGTAGTTTTTATTATCCTTAGTTTCATTAATTATTTTATTATAAATATCCATTGCTGAATGAAACTCGCCGGTATTAATAGAAATTTGTCCGATAGTAAGAAGCAGGTCAAAAAATTTATTCTTATCTAACTTCTGTTCAGCAAATGTAATCAGCAGGTCAGTTTCTAATCTTAGGGCAGGGTCCTCGGGCAAAGTAAGATCAGCATGATTTTCATTTTTCTTACCCGATATTTTTTTAGCAGTACCAAATGCAGGGAGATAATTCTTATTAAATTCATTTATCTCTGCGGTACTGAAATATTTTTTAATTATCTCTTTAATCAGAGTAAATTTATTTTGTTCAATTGTGCTCATTATAACTTTCTTTTAGTTTATAATTTAATCTGCACTTAAACTGAACCTTGTTATAAAAATCGCCGTAATAAACTGGAATCATGCTGAGATAATATTATCTTGAAAACCCATATCTGGAAAAATGTTCGATCTTAGCTTTATGAACCCCAAGTAATCCTGTTAATAAATCAAGATCAATTCCTTCATGTTCACATGGTTTTACTGTACCGTCATCACCTAAGTAAGCAAACTTAACATTGTGGTGATTGAAGAGGAGACCAAGAATATCTACGTTGATAAATCTAAGATCGAGAGTAAGCGGAGTATCGAATTCCATTGCAGGTTCGCAAATAACTCCCGGGGTATCCCAATCTACAGTTAAAGTAATATCTTTTGTTCCTTCGAAAGCAGCCGGAGGTATTGTTAACTTTGCACTAACAGTAATTATACGTAAATCCAAACCAATATAAATTCCCGATAAGTTTATTACTCCACCATGTTTTCCATTAATTGTTTTTGTAACAGTAACAGGAGGGTTATCTCTTACAGTATAATCTCTTGATTGCTGTTTTGATAACACGGTAGTTTCGCTTTGAAAACTATCCGGATTATTTAATATAGAATCGGAACAGCTAAAAAGTATAAAGGAAAACAACAGAACAAAAAGGAATTTAAGTTTGTGTTTCATGATTTTTCTTTTTTTGTTTTGGATTTTGCTTATACCACTTTAGCCAACCAATATGCCATTGGTCACTTAAGTAATAATTACATTCAAAATTTTCACTTAAATAATATTTTGTAAGAATTACAATTAAGCCTGGAAGGTTTTACTGTTATGTTTTAGAAGAGTGTGTAGTTATAAGACAATGAAAAGTTTTCAGTGAATGACTTATAATTAAACAATCTTTTTGAGATAAATTAAATTTTGTTCCGGAATGAAATATTTAACCCGCAGAGTTTAGGTGAAGGATTTCATCAATAGCTTCAAGAAGAGATTTATGTTCTATTGGTTTATGAAGAATTTTTGCAGGAGTAAGATTTAATGCTTTTCTGTAATTTTCAGGATTGGAAAAAGCAGAAACAAAAATAAAGGGAATATTTACTTCATTAAGATATTCCGCAATATCAAGTCCTGAAACATTATCTTTTAATTTTATATCAAGAAGAACCAGGTCAGGTCTTATTTTTTTAATATTATTCAGAGCTTCTTTTCCTGATATAAAGTAAGTTACATTTTTATAATTGTTGGCATTCAGGTATGTCTGGAAATCCAGTGCTACTATAGGCTGGTCCTCAACTATTATAATTCTTTTGTTCTTCAATATTATTAGATATAAATTTTTATGATAAGTTAATTTTAGATTATTGATTAAACCTTCATTTTCAAGATATTAAAAAAAAATGACTTTAATTTTTAAAGTATAGATTTTATAAAATTTATTTCATCTTCATTTATTGTATGACCCATTCCGCTGTAAATTCTTTTTGTCACAAAAGCATTTAATTCTTCCATTATAAAAGCTGTTTCTTCAACTCTTGAAAGGGGAATGTGAGGATCTATATCACTGCATCCTAAAAAAACCGGGGTATTATCAAATGAACCTTTATAGTTTGGCTTAATTATTTTATCTCCAATTAAACCTCCGCTTAAACCTATAATGCCTTTATATTTTCCGGCGTTTCTGGTTGCATATTCAAGAACAAGACAGGCACCCTGCGAAAATCCCAATAAAATAATTTCGTTATTGGGAATATCCATATCATTAATTTTTTTTATTGTTCTTTCAATTGCTTTTAATGCAGAGGTAAGATAAGGTTCATTGCTTTCAACTGGTGAAAGAAAACTGTATGGATACCATGTATTTCCATTTGCCTGCGGTGCTGCATAAAGATATTTATCATTGTTAAATTCATTTGCTATGGTAATAATACTTTCTGCATCTGCGCCTCTGCCATGAACTAATATCATAGCAGATTGAGCATCTGAAATTTTTCCTTTTAGAATTAATTCTTCATTTTGATGCGGGTCTTCAGGTATCATGATTTACTGGTATAGTAACCTTAGGAAGACTAGCTTCAATTTCTTTCCTGTTTTTCTCTAGCCAAGGAGGGAGTTTTAATGAATAATCCAGTTCACCGGAAACTTCATCGACAAAAAACCCCGGGGGATCTGTTGCAATTTCAAATAATACATTTCCCGGTTCACGGAAGTAAATTGATTTAAAATAATTTCTATCAATTACAGGAGTTACATTAAAATTTTTCTTAACAAGTATTTCTCTTATTTCTTTTTGAGTTGAATCATTATCCGTACTGAATGCTATATGATGAATTGCTCCAACTCCCATTTTCCCACTGTCCTGGTTTGGTAATTGGAGCAGATCAATAAAAGAGCCCGGTTTGTTACCACCAGTTGCTAACCTTATTCTGTTACTTGTAGATTGTATTATTCTGTATTCTAATAATTGAGTAAGTAATCCTTCTGTCGGACCTGTATTTTCATGCCATATAGCAGCACCCCAAAATCCTCTTATTGAATGTTCTTCGGGTATATCTGCAGTTTTATATCCTTTGCGTTCTTCAATATCACTTCCAACTATTTCAAGTTCAAACTCATCATAATCTTCAAATATTAAAACCTGTTCATCAAATCTTTTAAGAGGTCCGGCAAATTCAATATTATTTTTGGAAAGTCGATCCATCCAGAAATCAATTGAGTTAAGGGGAACAGAAAAGGAAATTGTAGCAATTTGTCCGGTACCTCTTCTTCCTCTGAAACCGCCATCATCCCAGGGGAAAAAAGTTAATATAGTTCCGGGTGAACCTGTTTCATTTCCATAATAGAAATGATATGTTCTTGAGTCATCAAAATTAACAGTCTTCTTAAGAAATTTTAAGCCAAGTATACCTGAGTAAAAATCAATATTCTTCTGCGGGTTTCCTGCAATTGCTGTTATATGATGTATGCCATTAATATATTTCATTCTTCTCGAAGAGTTATCTGTATCAAATATAAAAAATGAATTGATAAAATTGTTGTTCTATTTAACGATTTTTGATACGGCTCTAAAAACATCGGTACCGCAAAGATTAAGCAATTCGAACAAAACAGATTCTGCTGTTGTTATTTCTGCCCCGTGAGTTCTCATTCTGCTGAGTGCTGTTTGATAATCTATTTCTTTTCTTGATGAAACAGCATCTGCACAAACATTAACCTGAAAATTATTTGCAAGAAGATCAAGTACGGTTTGCTGAACACAAACGTGTGATTCAATTCCCGCAGCTACAACCCTTGTAATTTTTTTATCTTTTAGCTCCTTAAATAAATTTTCAGCACCCGAACAGCTGAAAGTCATTTTTTGAATCGGGGATAATCCTTCAAGTTCATTTGCAATTACCTCTGTTGTAGGTCCAAGACCTTTAGGGTACTGCTCTGTAAAATAAATCGGAAGATTCAAAATCTTAAAACCTTTAATAAGTTTAAGAGTATTATCAATAACCATTTGCGGGTTATGCATTACTTTAAGAATCTTTTCCTGAATATCTATTATTAATAATGCTGTTGAATCTGTTGTGAGTATTTTAGGATGTCTTATGAATTCCATGATATTTGAAATGCTGATAAAAAAAATTAATAAATAGGATCCATGCCGTATCTTCCGCAGGCATACATCATTAAGATTGAAGCAAGATCAATTAATGCTTTCTTCTGGTCTTCAATATAGATTACAAGGTTGTAAACCTCCGCGACAAATTGAAAATCATCCAGTATCTTTTTTAGTTCACGGTAGGAGGGACTTCCATGCCAGTTTGCAATTTGTGTTACAAGTAATTTTTCATGCCTTCTTAAAAATTCAGTAAAGGAAATTGTTTTGGTGGTATGAGGAAACCTGGGACGACAGATTGCAATTAAATCATTGAAGTAAGAATCCCATTTTCTTGCAAGAGTAATATTTCTATCTCTCATTACATACTTAGCTTTCTCAAGAGAAAATTTCGCTTTGGTAGCTGGTTTTGTATTAGAAATTAATGCATAACCATCATAGCTTATTTCACCTGTTTCATCATCAATATATTTCCAGCGTCTTGCAAGCTGGGTATGAGAATAAATTACAATTACTTTTTCGAGTGCACTATCTACAACAATAAATTTTCCACGCTGCTCATTTATAACAGTAATCCAGTGTTCCCAGTTATCCACACTTAAAATACAGGGGTATCCTTTTTTTAAATGAGAGGTTAAAACTTTAATTGCATCTTTAGCATTTTCTCTCCTGAAATATCTCATCTTACAATCAAAACTCTTTGCAGCTTTGGCTAAACCTATTTCATCGGTGCCATACCACCATGTACTTCCTGCTTTTTTCCCGATTTCTTTTTCATTTTCAAAGCGCCCGAGCATAACAAGCCCGTACTTCAGTGCAAAGGGTCCGCATTGATATTTATAAGGCTGGGGATAAAAGCTCATTTAAAACAATTTGTTCCGCAATAGTTGATGAAATATAGTAACGACAAAAATATTACTTAAGATGATAAAATTCAGTATATTTTGCAGGTATGGAAAGAAAAAAAATTAAGACAGCTATAGTATTTAACGAACCTCATCCCGAGCTTTATATTAAAGCCAGTAAAGCAGAGGATCAAAAACTGGATTTTGTGCCTTATTTTGAAGTCGAAGAGACCACTCCGATGGAAGAGTATGAGCAAATGGCTAAGCTTTTAAGAAAAGAGGGGATAAATGCCTATACTCTTAATATTAAAGATGATATTCATAATATCCTTAAAGATATCAAGAAAAATAAGCCGGATGTAATCTTTAATTTTGTTGAAATATATAAAGAAGATTCCCGGCAGGAGATGAACATTGTAGCGCTGTTTGAACTTTTAAGGCTTCCGTTTACAGGTGCGCCCGCTATGGCTCTTGCAAACTGCCAGAGTAAAATATTAGCTAAGCGGATACTTAATTCTTTTGGGATTAAAACTCCAAAATTCATTATTATCAGAAAGAAGCCTGTTCATTACAGGCATAGATTAAAATATCCTTTAATTCTTAAACCTGCTTATGAAGATGCAAGTGTAGGAATTGAAAATGAATCAATAGTTGATAATGTTGATAAGCTTAAAGAAAGAACAGAATATATCCTTAAATATTTTGCGCAGCCAGTGCTGGTAGAAGAATTTATTGAAGGCCGTGAGTTAAATATTGCTATCCTTGGTGATAAAGAACCCGTTGCTCTTCCCATAAGTGAAATTGATTTTTCAGAAATGCCGGATCATCTTCATAATATTGTTAGTTACCAGGCAAAATGGGATCCTCACCATGAAGCATATCATAAAACAATTCCAATTTGTCCTGCAAAGCTTCCTAAAAAAATTGAGAAGAAGGCAAAGGAAATTGCTCTTACAGCATTTAAAGCTTTAGGATGCCGCGATTATGCAAGAGTTGATATGAGATTATCAAAAGATAATCATTTATATGTGCTTGAAGTTAATCCCAATCCCGATTTAACAGAGGGAGCAGGGTTTATGCGTTCTGCGGAAGCATCCGGTTTAACCTATGTTGAAACACTAAAGAAAATAATTTACCTGGCACTTGAACGCCACAAGAGAAAAGCTGAACTCGCTTCAGTTTAATGTGATTTTAATCCTCCAGGAATCAACAACAATTCATTTCTCATTTCTTTTTTTATCTTACTAAAAAAATTAAAGGAGATAAGATGAATTGTCCTATTGATAACACAACACTGAATGTTGTTGACAGAGAAGGAGTAAAGATTGATTATTGCCCAACCTGCAAAGGTGTTTGGCTCGATCGCGGTGAACTCGAAAAGATTATTGAATTATCTGCTGCATCGATGGAGAAAGAAGAGCATCCCGGATATCCCGATTTACTTTCAAAGCATACAGCCGAAGGGAAAAATTATAAAGGTCCCGGTGATAATTTTTTGGGACGTTTATTCAGAATGTAGTTAATAAAAAAAACAAACAGATTTTCATTTATAAATCAGTTTCATTAATTCAATTACTTCTTTCAGATTCATTACTTCATAATCTGGTTTGATATCAAGATTATCAGGAAGGAGAAATTTAGTTTTCCCCGTATAAATTAGAATGCCTTTCCCGCCGATGTTTTTAGCAGCATAAATATCTGATTCAAGATCATCTCCAAGCATATAAAAAGAATTCACTTCAGAATTTTCAAGATTGAATTTCTTACTTAACTCTGCTAATGCTGTTTTAAAATAAATTGGTGAAGGTTTTCCTATTAATAATGCTTCTTTACCGGCAGCAAATTCAATTGCTTTTACAAAAGAACCAGCATCAAGAGAAAGATTTTTTCCATCAGGCATCCAGTATTTATTTTTATGCATTGCTATCAAATCTGCGCCTGACATAACTTCTCTGAAAATCTCATTTAAAATATTATATGACCAGCCTTCTCCCAAATCACCAACAATTACTGCTTCTGGATTTTCTTTAACTACTAAATCAGCAAAAAGATTTTTTATTTTTTCAATGCAGTAGACTTTTACCTGTTTATACTTTTCAGCTGCATATTTAAATGCAGCCTCTGATGCAGTCATTGCGGGTATATCAAATTCAATATTAAAAGATTTGAAAAATTCTTTTATATCATCAGATGTTTTTAATGTTGAATTGCTGATTACAAAAGCAGGTATGTTTTTATCTTTTATGAAATTTAAAAACTCAGAAATATATGGTGCAGGTTTATTACCAAGATTAAGAACACCATCAAAATCAATCAAGAAGGGGAGGGGATTCATCGTTAAATTAAAACTGCAGCATAGATTTTTTCAAACCTATGCTGCATAAAAATTTTTAGGCTTTTACTTCAGCAAGCTGAGGAAATTTAACTTTAGCTAATTCAAATATTCCAAACATTACACCTGCAAAGAAAAGATCCCCAATCAGGTTGTAATGGAAGAAAGGAATGGCTGCAGTGTAGCATAAAGCTAATCCTTCACCGGTTAAAGGATACAATGTTCCTGATAACCAAACAGCAAGGTTTGTAATAACAAAAAATAAAACAGATGCTGTAACCGATGCTAAAAGAATATTTGCAGGTTTCTTTCTATTTCTCAATAATGTTCCAATAAAAACAACAAGTGCAAAGCTTAAATAAACTGCCCACATTGTGTTGTGAAATCCCAGAATAAGATCTGTTAAGAACAATGCTGATAAAGGAATCATGTATGCAGCATACCTGTTGTTGAAATATGCACCGCCGAATAAAGCCATTGCAGCAACAGCAGTAAAGTTCGGTGGATGGGGGATTAACCTGGAAATTGCTGCAAATAAAATCATTCCAATCAAAACAAGAAATCTTGGTGTTATTTTCGAATTCATTTTTATCTCCTTAATTAATTGATATTAAAATAAATATAATTTTTCAGATTATAAACTGATTTTAAGTCCCGCATACCCTGATAAAGCAGGAGTAGAGTATCCAAACACTTCTTCATATTTTTCATCAAGTAAATTTTCTACTCTACCATAAACCTGAAGGAACTTAAATATCTGGTATGATGCAGAAACATTTACAAGATAATATTCCTTAAGTTTAACTCTCTCTACAGGAAATAGAGAGAAGTTCTTATCATCTCTTTCTCCCGTAAAAATAATTTCTCCATTCAAATTCAGCTTATCAAATAAACTATAATTTATCTCGTAAGCAGCTTTAATTTTGGGTCTTCTTAATAAATATTGATTATAATCTTCGGAACCTGTGCTTTTATCTTTTGCATCGGTATAAGTTAAGTTGCCTTTCATTCTTAACTGTGGAAGGGGATTAAGAATAAAATAAAATTCTGCACCCCTGGTCTCTGCTTTATTAACATTGATAGTTTTTAAATTTGCATCAAAGCCGAAAAGGTCTCTGAAATAATTTTCAAAATATGTAAGACCAACGATCAAATTCAAATCATTAAAGATTTGTTCGATACCTGCATCCCAGCCGAAACTTTTTTCAGGATTTAATTCTGTATTTCCAAATGTCGGATCAAAAAGGTAATAAAGCGAAGGAGCTTTGAAACCGGTTCCTGCAGTAGCTTTTATTTTTGTTCCTGTGCCGGGAATTAAAAATGCGGGTGCAAGTCTGTAAGTAACAGCAGAACCAAATCTCTGATGATTATCATATCTGATACCTGCAGTTCCGTAAAGATTACCAAAGTTAAACTGATCCTGTAAATAAACGCCTGTTGTTCTTGAACTGCTTAATGGCAGAATACTTTCGAAAGGAAATGTTTGTGAGAAAACAAAGTATTCTGATCGAGCTTCCTCTTTTTCAGTTTCAATACCAAGAGTTAAAATGTTAGATTTATGCAGGTGAAAATTATTCTGAAAATCTATTTTTAATTTTCTTCCGTCATAAAATGCTTTTGATGGATCCATAATAAAAGCATCGTTAGAATATTTCCTGAGATTTCTGAAAAAAGAAACTCCCAGAGTTTGTTCAAGCAATCCGTTAAATGAAACATAACTACCTTCACCACGCAGCAGATATTCTTCAAGATTGAAAATATAAGTTGGGTCATCACCGAACTGCCCGCCAAACTGATCATAATCTACATCAGCTTCTGTATATCTGAAATGAAAATCCAAAATAAGTTTATCAATTGGTTCAGCACCAACCCTGCCTGAGATATTATATTTTGAAGAACCATCTCTCTCAGCATTATCGGCACCTGAAGCAGATGAGAATCCGTCAGTCTTTGATCTGCTTAAAGCAAGTGAATAGTTTAAGAAATCATAACTCCCATTTAACCCTAATAATCCTTTATAAGTACTATACGAACCGCCTTCGGTTAATAAAGTAAACTTTGGATCACCGGTTCCTTTTTTTGTAATAATATTAATTACTCCTGAAAGTGCATCGGAACCGTATAGAGTGCTTTGAGGTCCGCGGAGAATTTCTATCCGTTCAATATTATCAACAGGAAGATTTGCAAAGTCGAATGTACCGGCGGGGTCGTTAGGCATATTAACTTCAACACCATCAATTAAAACCAATGTATGTCCGGAATTTCCTCCGCGGGTAAAAACATTTGCAAGTGTACCGAAAGATCCCTGCTGTACAATTGAAATACCGTATTCTGATTTGAGCAGATCGAGAACGTTAGTGGATTTTTTTCTTTCTATCTCTGCAGAATCAATTACAGTAACAGAGCTTGCCAAATGATAAAGAAGGTTTTCTGTTTTAGTTGCAGAAACCACAACTTCTGATAGTGTAAAAAGTTTTACAGAATCACTTTGAGGAAAAACCTGGAATGATAAAAAGAAAATAAGTAATGTAAATTTTATTTTAACCATAGAAGTTACTCCTGTATTTAATTTATAAGTAACTTCGCGGGGAAAGTTGAGATAAAACGAGTGGGGAGTCCATCCGTTAATCTTACCTTTTACGCGAAGGTTGATTAAGTTAGCTCATCTCAAACAATTATTATGGAATACATTATTCCAACTTTCTAATATTCCACAGCATTGTTTTAAACGAGCAATTATTTGCGGCAGGTCTCCTGGCTTCAGTTGATTATAAAATTTTCCTGATCAACTTTCACAGTTGCGCGACAGCGCCGGAGTTAATGATTAGTTTTATGTTACTGCCATTTATTTCACATTGCAGTAAAACTATTCATCTCACCGGACTTCCCTATAATTTCCGTTTGATAATTCTCATTATCATCGGAACACCGCAAACAAAATTTCTAAGAACCTGAACTAAGATAGATGTTAGGAAAATTAAAATCAAAAAATTAGTTCAATAAGAATAAACTTTTAGTTAAATTAAAAACGAAAAAGAAACTATATCTGGTCAGGGGAGTTTATGCAGAAAAAATTAAAATTACTTCATTGGGGTATTTTACACCGGAAATTTTTTTCTTTTAAGCGTAAAAGTTCAGCATTAAACTATCGGGATCAAATTACTTCTCACTGGTTAAGTCCTCATCAAAAAATTAAAAGGAAGTTTTATGAAAAGAATAATATTTACATTCATAAATATGGTTTTGGTAATTCCATTAATTTACGCACAGGATAATCCGAAATTTAATCCTCCTTCCTCTTATGACCTCAGAAATGTAGGAGGTGTTAATTATGTAACATCGGTTAAATACCAGCAGGGAGGTACCTGCTGGACACATGGAACAATGGCTGCAATGGAAGGCAATCTACTGATGACAAATGCCTGGGCAAATAATGGGGAAACAGGTGAACCAAATCTTGCAGAGTATCATCTTGACTGGTGGAATGGTTTTAATCAGCATTTCAATGGAGATCTTACTCCCCCAACAGGTAATGGACTAATTGTGCATGAAGGAGGAGACTACAGAGTTGCTGCTGCTTATCTTTCCAGAGGAGATGGTGCAGTAAGAGATATTGACGGACAATCATTTTCAACTCCACCCTCACAATATGGTAGTGATTGGCATTATTATTATCCCAGAGAAATTTTATGGTTAAATGCAAAAGAAGACTTGAGCAATATTAATATATTAAAGCAAATGATTATGGAACATGGTGTTATGGGAACCTGCTTATGTTCTAATTCTTCTTTTATACAAAATTACATTCACTACCAACCGCCTTCATCAACTCTTGAGCCTAATCACGCTGTTGCAATTGTAGGATGGGATGATAATAAAGTTACACAGGCTCCTCAACCCGGTGCCTGGTTAATTAAAAATAGCTGGGGTGCCTCCTGGGGAAATAACGGTTACTTCTGGATTTCTTATTATGATAAACATGCAGGAAAAAATATTGAAATGGGTGCTGTTGTTTTTAAAGATGTTGAACCATTTAAATATGACCGCATTTATTATCATGATTATCATGGTTGGCGTGCAACAAAAGAAAACTGCATTAAAGGTTTCAATGCTTTCACTGCAGAGAGTAATGAATATCTGAAATCGGTCAGCTTTTTTACTGCTGCTGATAGTGTAACATATACAATAAAAATTTATGACACTTTTAACAATGGTCAGCTTCAGGATGAATTGCATTCACAATCCGGTTTTGCTGAGTTTACGGGATTCAGAACCATTGATCTTACATCTCTTATTTATCTTGAAGAAGGTAACGATTTTTATGTTTATCTTGAACTTTCTCATGGGGGACATCCGTTTGACAGAACTTCTGAAGTTCCGGTACTTCTGGTGAATGAAAGGTATCTGACTGTTGTAAATTCGGTTTCACATCCGGGCGAAAGCTTTTACTGGGAAGATTCTCAATGGAAAGATATGTTTTATTATGAAGATACTCCCTGGCCTGCAGGTACTGCTAATCTTTGCATTAAAGCATTAACAATTGATGAAGATAATGTTCCGGTTGAATTAACCTCTTTCACCGCTGCTATAAATGGTGATAACGTTCAATTATCATGGTCAACAGCTACAGAAATTAACAACCACAGGTTTGAAATTGAAAGAAGGTTCATCAACAATAATATACCCGGCGAATGGATAATGATTGGTTATAAAAATGGTAAAGGAACAACTACAGAACCTCAGCAATATATTTATAATGATAATATAAAAGGTATAAACTCAGCTTCAATAGAGTACAGGTTGAAGCAGGTTGATTTCAACGGGCATTATACTTACAGTGATGTTGTAAAGGTTGATAATGCTGGAATAAACGGATTTATACTCAGACAAAATTACCCGAACCCGTTTAATCCTGTTACAACTATAGAGTACTTTTTAAACAATGAACAACATATTAAACTTGTTGTATATGATGTTCTGGGAAATGAAATTTCTGTTCTTGTTGATGAAATAAAAGAAACTGGTTCACACTCTGTTGAATTTGATGCAGGTGATCTTTCTTCAGGTATATATTATTATAAAATTACTTCAGGTAGTTTTATTCAAACAAAAAAGATGCTTCTAATAAAGTAAGTATCGTATGAATAAAATAAAAAATGAAGTCCGTGCCGCTTTAGCCCCCGACCCCAGGCGGGATATGCTAATGGTTTTAAGTGACGGCAACCCTGCCCTGATACCTGGTTTACTAAAGCTTGACAGATTTTTGCTTTTCGACTGGTACTATATGAAGCTTGTTGAAATACTTAATGAAAGAATAGAAGGCCTGTCTTATATGAAGCACATTAAAAATATAGAAGAAGCTGAGGAAATTTTAGAATAATTAAAAAAAGGAGATATATAATGGAAGCTATTATAGAAAAAGGAAAATGGTCTGTTGAGTTATTCTTTGGTCAGGTGGAAAATGTAGGATTGTTTAATACAGATATTGGTGATCCGGATTCTTTACTTAACAGTAATTTAAAATTACTTGCAGAAGCTGCCGGATACAGTCCACTGGAAAATGAGGAACAGGGTGTTGATGAAACAGCAACTGTAATTGATACTGTTGGGGTAAATAAAAACTTTTCCTTAGATGAAACTGCTATAGCTTCTGATTCCTTTATTAATGATACAGGACTTGTACTTAATGAAACCGGCGAAGGAATTGAATCAGCATTATTGGGTAAAGATATTGGAATTGATGAATCAGCTTCAGTGATAGAGACAATAGCTTCAGGGAAAAATTTCATCTTTCCGGATAATGCATCTGGAAACGATAATAACCTGGTTGAGAAAAATATTTTCATTGGTGATGCTGCAGCAGGAGAGGAAAACATTTTACTTGGTAAGGCAATTATATGTGCTGATACTGCAGCTGGTGAAGATGCTTCAGTAACTAACAATCCGTTTCTTGTAATTTTAAAATTTGACCTCCCTGTAAAATTATTAAATAGAGTAAATGCTAAGATTAACGGAGTTGTTCGGTTAAAGGCTTTAATAGAGGAGAATTAATATGGATGCTTTTGATGGATATGTAAGAGAAACAGCCAAAAGAGAGATTGAAACCGGTGTGGATTTTAATGATAACCCTTTATCAAGTCAATTTATAATTATTAAAGATGCTAAAGGAGATGAACAGGAACTGGAAGCACAAGTACTTATTGGTGAAGAAAGTTCGGGAGTAATTTTTATTGATTTCAAAGAAGGTGCTGAAGAAGATGGAATTTATTTTAAAATACCAGGCGACCATAAATTGAGAGCAAAGCTTATATTCCAGGATGGTAGAGTTGGTTTATCCGGATGGGTTAGAATAAGAGTTGGAACTTAAAATGATTTTAAAGCCAGGAACCGGGTTTACCGTTAGATGTTGGTACCCTGGAAGCAATTGCGTATGCTATTATAAAAGCAGCTATTAAAAGTATTGTGTACATAACTAATTTGAACTTAATGAGAAAGTTTTATAATGTCAAATAAAAATGAAATACGGCTTAAAATAACAATTGATGGGAAGGATGCTGTTGGCACTATTCAACTTACTGATGAAGAAATAAAACAACTTGGGCTTACATTAAAAAAAGTTAGTAATGAATCTGACAATGCAAGCAGAAAGATAGTGTCGCTGATGCGGACTTCTTTTAATCAATTATAAATTAACTGATAATAACATTTAACCATTGATAACATTTAATTACAATTTTGACTTTTCTCTTAAAATTGATAAGTTTCTCTCAAAATTTATCTGTTATTATTTGTTAAATTTTTACCCAGTGATCTTATCAAATAAAAATATTTCTTATCTTTTAATTCAAAAAAAATTTGCTTGTAAAATAATTACCTGTTCACCGGAGGAATTTTTGTAATGGGCTGGTTTATAACATTTATTGATTCATCTGTTGGTAAGAAGCTCATTATGGCTTTAACCGGAATCTTCTTATACCTCTATCTTATTATTCATCTTACCGCAAATCTTTTTTTGCTCTCTTCCGATAAAACTATATTTAACACTTATGCAGAAATTATGAGCAGCGGTATTAATATTCCTATAAGAATAATTGAGATAATTCTTTTTCTTGCATTCATTTATCATATTGTTAATGGTATAAGACTCTGGCTAAAAAACAAAAAAGCTAAAGGAGTTAGTTACGAACTTAACAAACCATCAGAGAATAGTTCATTCTTTTCACGCTTTATGGTTCAAAGCGGAATTGTGGTTTTTATATTTCTTGTTATTCATTTAAGAACATTTTTTATCAGATATAAATTCGGCAATCCTAAAGAATCAATGTATGATGCAGCAATAACTGCATTTTCTGATCCTGTCTATTCAATCTTTTATGTAATTGCAATGATACTTCTTGCATTTCATCTTGTTCATGGATTTCAAAGTGCATTTCAAACTTTGGGATTAAGACATACTAAATATACACCTTTCATTAAAGGATTCGGAGTAGTTTTCTCCATCTTACTCTGTGCAGGTTTTGCATTAATTCCTTTATACATTTTATTAAACTCGGGAGGGAATTGATATGACAAACGGAAAATTAGATGCAAAAATTCCTGCAGGCAGTTTAGCTGAGAAATGGACAAACTATAAGTTTAAACTTAAACTTGTCAATCCCGCCAACAAAAGAAAATATACAATTATCGTTGTAGGAACCGGACTCGCCGGAGCCTCTGCAGCTGCAACTCTTGCTGAACTTGGTTACAATGTAAAGGCATTTTGTTTCCAGGATAGTGCAAGAAGAGCACACAGTATTGCTGCACAGGGTGGAATTAATGCGGCAAAAAATTATCAGAATGATGGCGACAGTGTTTACAGACTTTTTTATGATACAATTAAAGGCGGTGATTACCGTGCACGTGAAGCTAATGTTTACAGACTTGCAGAATTAAGTGCTAACATCATTGACCAATGTGTTGCACAGGGAGTTCCTTTTGCCCGTGAATATGGCGGACTCCTTGATAACAGGTCTTTTGGTGGTGCACAGGTATCAAGAACTTTTTATGCACGCGGACAAACAGGACAGCAGCTTCTGCTTGGTGCATATAGTGCTTTAATGCGGCAGGTCGGTCTTAAAAAAGTTAAAATGTATCCCCGCCGTGAAATGCTCGATCTTGTTTTGGTTGACGGCAAGGCAAGGGGTATTACAGCACGTAACATGGTTACCGGTGAAATTGAATCTCATTCCGCTGATGCAGTTGTGCTTTGTACAGGTGGTTATGGTAATGTGTACTATCTTTCTACTAATGCCAAAGGATCAAATGTTACTGCAGCTTGGAGAGCTTATAAAAAAGGTGCATTTTTTGCAAACCCATGTTTCACTCAAATTCATCCAACCTGCATTCCGGTAACCGGGCATTATCAATCAAAACTTACTTTGATGAGTGAAAGTTTAAGGAATGATGGAAGAGTATGGGTTCCGAAAAATCCCGGTGATAAAAGAAAACCAAATGAAATTCCTGAAGAGGAAAGAGATTATTTCCTTGAAAGAAAATATCCGTCATTTGGAAATCTTGTACCGAGAGATGTTGCTTCAAGAAACGCTAAGGAACAGGTTGATGCCGGTAAGGGTGTCGGTGAAAGAATGAATGCTGTTTACCTTGATTTTTCTGATGCAATAAAACGACTTGGTGAAAATGCAATCAGATTGAAGTATGGAAATCTTTTCGATATGTATAAGAGAATTACAGATGAAGATCCTTATAAAGTGCCGATGAGAATTTATCCTGCAGTTCATTATACAATGGGCGGACTTTGGGTTGATTATAATCTGATGACTACAATTCCCGGTCTTTATGCTTTAGGTGAATGCAACTTTTCTGATCACGGTGCAAACAGGCTTGGAGCAAGTGCTCTTATGCAGGGACTCGCCGATGGATACTTTATCATACCTTATACAATTGGTGATTATCTTGCTAATCTAAAAAAAGATAATCTCGATGAAAATCATCCTGCATTTAAACAATCAGCAAGTGAAGTGAAAGATAAAATTAACAGGCTTCTTTCAATTAAAGGAAGTAAAACTGTTGATGAATTTCATCGTGAGCTTGGACAGGTAATGTGGGATAATGTAGGTATGTCGAGAAATGAAAAAGGTTTAACAGAAGCTATAAACAGAATTAAAGAAATTAGAGAAGATTTCTGGAAAAATGTTAGAGTGCTTGGTGAAAACGAAGAACTGAATCAATCCTTGGAAAAAGCAGGACGTGTTGCAGATTTTCTTGAGCTTGGTGAATTAATGGCAAAAGATGCACTGCATAGAAAAGAATCCTGCGGAGGTCATTTCAGGGAAGAGTATCAGACCGAAGAAAATGAAGCACTCCGTGACGATGTAAATTTTGCTTATGTTGCAGCATGGGAATTCAAAGGTGATAATAATGAACCTGAAATGCATAAGGAAAATTTAGTTTTTGAAAATGTTCAGTTAACTCAAAGGAGTTATAAATAATTAATTGAGAATAAACCTTAAAAATTTTTATAACAGAAAAAATACTGTGGCTTATGAATTTACACTTAAAAGTCTGGCGGCAAAAAAATAAAGACAGCAAAGGAAAATTCGTTAACTACGAAGCAAAAGATATATCTCCCGATATGTCTTTTTTAGAAATGCTTGATGTGGTTAATGAAGAATTAATTAAAAAAGGTGAGGAGCCTATTGCTTTTGATCATGACTGCCGTGAGGGCATTTGCGGAAGCTGTGGATTATACATTAATGGAAGACCTCACGGTCCGCAGAGAGGTGCTGCTACCTGTCAGCTTCACATGAGAAGTTTTAGAGATGGTGATACAATTGTAGTTGAACCATTCAGAGCAAAAGCTTTCCCGGTTATAAAAGATTTGGTTGTTGACCGTTCTGCATTTGACAGAATAATGGCTGCGGGAGGATTTATATCTGTAAATACAGGCGGCGCTCCCGATGCAAATGCCATTCCGATTCCGAAAGAAGACCAGGAAGCAGCCTTTGATGCAGCAGCCTGTATCGGATGCGGTGCTTGTGTTGCTGCATGTAAAAATGGCTCGGCAATGTTATTTGTTTCTGCTAAAGTTGCCCACCTTGCAAGACTCCCGCAGGGCAGAGTTGAAAGAGAAAGAAGAGTTATGGCAATGGTCGCTCAAATGGATGAAGAAGGTTTTGGTTCCTGCACAAACACCGAAGCCTGCTCAGCCGAATGCCCAAAAGAAATTTCAATGGATGTCATAGCCCAACTAAGAAGAGAATATTTACGCGCTTATGTGAAGAGTGAAGAAAAGGTTTAGAGTAAAGACTTTCTACGGCGATCATCTTTTATTCTTATAACTTAGGCAAGATAATTTATCAGCGGGTATATTATGCTGTTGTCGAAAGTTGTATATGTTTCATCCTTACTTTTACTTTGTGTTCTTATAAGACTGCAAGCATATCATATTTTTTTACCAGGTCGTTATCCGGAAAAATAAAATATTATCCGCAATCCTTTCTACTCATTATTCATAAAAAATTTTTTATATAAACGGTTCCTAAACAAGTTAACATCAAAATAGATTATTTGAAGAAATTCTCTTTCCTCTTTATTTAAACTATTTTTTCACCCATCATTTCAATAAATCATAAAGGTGGCAAAATGAATGTTTCTGTAAAGAACTTTGGCAGTACAACCATTTTAAAGGTGGAAATAGAAAAAATGCTTGGCTATGAGGCAAAAGATATTCAGAAAGCACTTGATGAAGCATTTGAAAAAGATATAGAATGTCTTGTAGTTGATTTAAGCAAAGTTAAATTTATTTCGAGCTGGGGTATAGGTGCTTTAATGTATGGAGTAACAACAGCCGAAAAGAAAAATATAGATTTTATCGTAGCCGGTGCTTCTGAAAATTTAATTGATACTTTCAACCAGATTAAAATTGAAAAAATTCTTAACTTATATCCATCAATAGAACTGGCTTTGTCAAAACAATCTCAATTAAGAATTTAAGATGAAATACATTTTTATAATTCTTTTTTTATTTACAACTCTTTTGTTAGCACAAAATGAAGATGAAACAATTATTGTGATGACTTACAATATTCGTGTTGCAGTTGATAAAGGTGAAAACTCCTGGGAAAACAGGAAAGAGGCTGTTGCTTCAATAATAAGAGAAAGCAATGCTGATATTGTCGGACTTCAGGAAGCATTAAAAATCCAGCTTGATGATTTAAAAACCTTATTACCTGAATTTGAATATGTAGGTGTTGGCCGGGATGATGGAAAAACTTCCGGCGAATATTCTGCAATCTTCTATAACAAAAACAGGTTTGAAATAATTGAAGATTCTACAATCTGGTTATCCGATACTCCCGAAGTTCCTTCAATTGGATGGGACGCTGCATATAAAAGAGTTTTAACCTGGGCAAAAATCAGAGATAAGTTTACCGGAAAAACTTTTTATCATTTCAACACTCATCTTGACCATAAAGGTGAAATCGCAAAACTTGAAGGAGCAAATCTTGTTAACGATAAAGTTGCCGAGATAACTGTTAAAGAACCTGCAGTGGTTACAGGTGATTTCAATTTTCCTCCTGACTATAAAGCCTACCAATTATTAGTTGGCGGAAGAAGAGATTATATGTTTGATGCACAAAAAGTTGCAGAAAAAGATTCTTCAGGAGACAATGTTACTTTTAATGATTTCGGTGAATTCGTACAAAAGGGAAATAAAATAGATTATATTTTCGTAAAGAATGATATTGAAGTTAAAAGCCACAAAATAATTTATGATAAAATAAACGGCAGGTATCCATCCGACCATATGCCTGTTGTGGCTGAAGTAGTTATTAAGTGAATTTAAAAAAGTAAGACTCTGCACTGGCTATTGAAGGGTTTATTTAGCACTTTTTTATTATCCGGTTCAGCAATAAGAGTAGTACAGACAATAAAAAGAATAATGCAGAGTCTCAATTCCAAGAATGAAAAGCATATTTTTTACACAATGACTCTGCCTCCCCAAAATCTTCGTCAGCAAGTCGGTAAGTAGAGTACAAAAAACGAAGCTGCTGCAGAGTCATTAAAAATTTGGCTTTACCGTTAATACCTTAATCCGGCAACACTCAGAACCATTCAGAATCCGGTCATACAATCAATCACATTAAAGTAAAGCCCGTTCAGAATAATCAGCCTGTCTCCTCCGGTCATTCATAAGTTGCAATCACTATGTCATCGTAACAAGTTCTGAATCAACATCAACATTTCTGAACTAATTACGTGTGTAAAACTATCACATCGTTTCAACCTGAACAATCGAATAAATTATTATTGTTTTGTCGAAAATCTACTACTTTGCTTTATGCTGAATAATCTTCTTCCTATTCCTTTATAATGATATTCTTTATATTTGAAGAAAGAAAAAGAAAAGGTAAATCAAATTAATGTTTGAAAAAGAGATTCAGTTTATAACCGATTTTAATTTAAATAAAATAAAAAACCTTGGTTCTTCATTTACTTTTGATGAATTACTGAAAAGCGATTTACATCCCGCACTAATCCAGTATATTTCAGGCAGAATAGATTTTATGATTTTAGAGGAGAGAAAAATTCTTCTCGAAAATTCTATGTTTGATTATTCGGGAGCTAAGATTGCACATTACTTTAATCTTATTGCGGAAGAAATAAAAAAAACAAAAAAACTTTTTTTCAGAGAGATTGAAGAATTTGTAAAAAAAGGAATTGTCTTTAATGCAAATTATACTACTCAGCCTAAAACAACATTAACCTCGTTAATATTTAAAGATGGGGATGCTGCCAGGAGTACTGCTGAAGTAAAAGTGTTTTTAAATTATTCCTACTATTACCCATATTATAAAGAAATTATTAATTCTTACATTACAAAAAGAAAAGTAGTAAACTTCACTAAATCTGAATTCAAAAATCTTTTAAGTAAAATTGATTCTCAACTACTATCGACAAAAAAAGAAGATATTATTTCCGATGCATTAACTTCAATATCAGATTTTTATAATGATGGAGGAGTAAGCAAATCCAGACTTCAGCCCGCATTAGTTGAAGCATATCTTAAAGAGAAAAATCTTGATGAGATGATTGAAATATTAAAACAGGAAAGTGTTGATAAAAAACAGATTGAAATAGTTGAACTTAAAAAGATTTTATTCACTATCCCTTTAATTAAAAAAGAAGCGATAGAAGAAGTTCAACAGGAGGAAGAAATAAAAGAGACAGAACCTGAAACAGAAAACAAAGATGAAGAAGTTCAGGCAGTTCAGGAAGAAATTAATAAACCTGAAATTAAAGTTGAAGATGTACAGGAACAAAGTAAGCCGGAAGTGAAAGAAGAATTAAAAGAAGAATTAAAAGAAATACAGCAGCCTGAAGTTTCTGAAAATAAAAAAGATGCTATAGAGAAGGAAAAAATAGTTGAATCTGAATCCGTACAAAAAACTGAAGTAAAACCTGAAACTGAAAGTGAGATAAAACCTGAAGCTGAATCAAAAGAAGAAACAATAAACAACGAAGCTATTTTTGAAGAGGAAATAATAGAAAATTATAACCAGGAAGACGAAATTGATATGGAAGAATTAATTGAGGAAGATGTGCCTCTGAAAAGGAGGAGTGAGAAAAAAGATATATTTTTGTTCCTCAATCAGAAAGATGTTGAAAGAATTGTAAGCGGCATTTTTAATGATGATGAAGATGATTTTATTAGTACACTTGAAAAAATTTCAGAATGTGATAACTATGAACAGGCAGCCGAAATATTAAAATCAGTTTTCTTTACATACAAAATTAATCCCTACAAAAAAGAAGCAGTTACACTCACCAATGCAGTTTCAAATTACTTTGATCAGGATTAGTAATGTTTATTGATTATGCGGAGATAGAAGCTGCGGCAGGGAAGGGGGGAGACGGCGCTGTTGCATTCAGAAGAGAAAAGTATGTTCCTAAAGGTGGTCCTTCCGGCGGCAACGGAGGTGACGGCGGCAATGTTATTATAAAAGCTTTCCATAATTTATCTACACTCCATGATTTACGTTATAAAAAAGTTTACAAGGCAGGTAATGGTGAACCCGGCGGTTCATCTTTAAAAGATGGAAAGAGGGGAAAAGATATTTTAATTAAAGTGCCTGTCGGATGTATTGTTAAAGATGCCGAGACAAATAAAATACTTGCAGACCTTGATGAAGATGGTAAGGAAATAATTGCTGCTAAAGGAGGAAGGGGAGGCAAGGGCAATAGTAATTTTGCAACACCCACAAATCAAACACCACGATTTGCAGAACAAGGTAAACCCGGTGAAAAAGTAAAATTAATTCTTGAGCTTAAATTAATTGCAGATGTAGGATTGGTTGGATTTCCCAATGCAGGCAAATCAACTTTAATATCACATATTTCTGCTGCTAAACCTAAAATTGCGGACTATCCTTTCACAACTCTTGAACCTAATCTTGGTATTGTGAGATATAAAGATTTTAATAGCTTCACAGTTGCAGATATCCCCGGAATTATTGAAGGCGCACACCAGGGTAAAGGTTTAGGGCTGCAGTTTCTCCGGCATATTGAAAGAACAAGAATATTATTATTTCTGATAGATATTACTTCAGAAAATTACCAGAAAGATTTCGATATTCTTTATAATGAAATAAAAAGCTACAGCAAAAAATTAGCTGCAAAAAAGAAAATTGTTTCATTATCCAAAGCTGATTTGATTAGTGAAGAAGAGATAAAAAAACTGAAAAGAAAGAAGATTAAAAACTCAGATTCACCTTTGCTTATTTTTTCTGCAGTTTCCGGATATGGACTCGAGGAATTAAAAGATTACCTGTGGAAAGAGCTGCATAATGAATGAAAAGACAGGTGTGAATCTCAATAAATCTTTTGAAAGTGAATGTATTTGTCTCTATATTTAACATCTTAATTTTGAAAAATAGGGCGGGGTAGCTCAGTAGGTTAGAGCAGTGGAATCATAATCCACGTGTCGGGGGTTCGAATCCCTCCCCCGCTACTTTGAAAATAATTCAAAAACAACAATAATGCTATTATTAAATGTAATAGCATTTTTTATTCCCGCCATATCACATAAAAACACTAAGCTTTCCTAATATTTGTGTAGCGTAATAAGTAGCGGATTTTCACCCGCTACTTAAACGCTTCAGAAATGGCAAAAAAAGGAATAAGGAACATAAACGATATTTAATTATAAGAGGATTTTTTTACTTTGATGGATTACAAACATTGCAAATGTTTTTATAAATCCTCCATAAAGTTTTTATTGATAGGGGGTCGTTTAAGCTTTGTGGTATAAGCATCTTCATCTTTTAGATCGTCAATCTTAGATTCAATATCATCTAATCTTTCCATAAGATTGTCAAACTGAATTTCATAATAATTCATATATGTAATTTTTTTATTCAATGTATCAATCTCTTTTCTAAGATTTTGCAACTCGTTTATTATGATAAAACAGACTATGATGGCTATAGTAAAACATATAAAATATTTTAACCTATTGATCCACCCAAATATTCTTTTCATTTACTCCCAACACTTTGTTCTTCTAAAGCAGCAGTAACATTCTCAGGGGTTAAATAATGCCAGTTACCAGTTGCTGCGTCAATTATAACAGGGACTATTCCGAAAATAACATCCAATACAATCCAACCGGCACCAATTTCATTATTTACCAAAACTGTTTTATTCTCATAACCATTTTTCCGGAACTCTATCGTGTAGGATTTATTTGATTTTAATTCAATAGGCATTGGGGTTTCACCCATATACTGCCCGTTAATATAAATCTTAGCCCCTGAAGGGTCAGAGCTAATATTAACTTCATCAGTTGAACCTTTGAAGATAGTAGCACAGGAAGAAAAAATAAATGATGCTATAATAAATAAAGAGAGAACGGATTTATATTTTAACATTTCTAACTCCAATAAATTTATAAACGATAGGTATGAATAGTGAAAACCGTGCCAAAAAATCTGGGATAATCAAAAAGGATTCGATTTTTGCTTTTTTCATAACTTGTATATAGCAACAATTTCTTTATTGAATGTGAAGCTTGAATTATCTTTTAGACTATATTCTTGTAGTGAATACCATCTTTGTCTCTAAGAACATTTCTTTATTTTTTAATTGATTGAAATAATATTGTTATGAAGGAAAGGAGTGTAGTTAAAATAAAAATATATACTATCTTGTTCTGATTTGTAACTAGACTATACACTATCCCTATTGATTGTATTAAACCAAAGAAACTCACTCCTTCGATTAGTGTTTCTCTCTGTTGTTTACTTTGGTATTCTTCTTTGTTCTTCTTATACATAAGTTACTATTTTAGTAAACGTTATTGTTTATAAAGCAACGGGAATTTATTGAATCAATTGAGTGTTAATCTTATTTCTTTGTAGCAGACCAGGTTCCACTTGTTTCATCTGTAATCCATATACCACTTCCTGAGTTTTGAGTAAAAGTTCCACTTGCTTCTCCTATTTTCTCACCTGAATAGAATATTGCGGCATTCATATTACCAGAGGTATTTACACTACCTTCAACTGTATTCATAAAAGAGCCGAAGTCATCCTTTAGAATTACAGAGACGGCGAATTTACCTTGAGTATCAATGTTCATTGTGCCTGAACCCGTATAATCACCGGTAAAAATGACCTGCCAACTACCAGAATAAGGGAATGATGAGTTAGAATTTTCAAAAGGGGATTCTTCTTTACATCCAACTAAAAAGAAAAAGGTGACAATTAAAAATAGTAAATATTGTTTCATACTTATACCTTTTAAATTGTAATCAATAAAGGTGATTATAAAAATTTGTGCCAGATATATAAAAAGGATTAAAATCATATTAACTATCACATTTTATTAATAGAAGCAATTTTATCCCAACTTTATAGTCAAAAATTACTTTTATTCCATTAGTCGTTAGTAAAAAATTTAGATTCTTTAAATTTTGGGATCAGAGAAAAAGATTTCATAAATGGTTTTTGATGACTATACTGTATATTTTCTTGACTAACTAAAAAAATTAAGCTAATTTTAAGGTCGTTTTTTAAAAGATATAAAGTAAATAAATGTATACAATATTAGTTTCAATTTGTGCAATAATTTCGGTTTTGCTGATTATAATTGTACTTATGCAGTCAAGTAAAGGTGGAGGACTCGCAGGTACATTTGGCGGCGCAGGTATGGGTACTGTTTTCGGAACAAGAAGAACCGCAGATTTTTTAAGTAAAGCTACATGGTGGTTAGGCGGTATACTTGCAGCACTTGCAATTATAATCAATCTTTTCTTTTTACCGGGTTCAACCTCTTCAGACCAGATGGAGAGTATTATTCAGCGTTCCGGACAGCAGCAGATTCCACAGAAACCATCACTTCCTCAGCAGAATACACCTCCAACTCAAAATCAGGAATAATTTTTATAGGATGCTCAATTTAAGCGTGCATCCTTTTTTAATTCCATTCACATAAAGCAGTAATTATACTATCCTGTATATCCCTGTGAAAACCAGCTCCCCCTCGTGAGAATTCAAAAAATATTGATACAATAAGGTCTTCACCATTTTCACAGGTTAAATAACCTGAAAGGGAAGAGACACCATTAAGAGTTCCGGTTTTCCCCCTGAAATTATTTTCTGCAAATGTGCCTTTCAATCTTCTTCTTAAAGTACCATCTACACCTGCAATGCTTAATGAGTTATAAAAATCATCAAAGTTGGCAATATCGAAATACATTTTTTCAAGCAAACCCACAACTGCTCCCACAGTTATCTGGTCATATCTTGAAATACCTGAGCCATCAACTATTGCAGTACCTTTTGAAAAAATTCCGTTATCAGCAATGTATGATAAAATTGTTTGTGTTGAGTAGAAAGCATTTCCCTGCTGACCGCTTGCAACCGCACCAATAGTTTTAAATAAACATTCAGCTAAGAAGTTATCACTCTCTTTATTAATAAACTGAATAACTTCCCTTAACTCCACACCTTTAGCAGTAACCTGATAAGCTGTAATAGGAGTAATACCTCTTTCCGCACTTTGAGTAACTTCAATTCCCTTTTCAATTAATTTTTCTTTTAACAACTGAGCTGCATAGAGAGGAGGATTTTCAATATCCACATAATAGTTTCTGTATCTGCCTCTTCTTTTTAGCCTGGTAATTTTCCTGTTATTATCAATTACAATGGCAGAGATAGGAGGGAGTTTTACATTTGCAACTTCATCTGTTATCCAGTCATCTCTTGTATAAATTTCGTCGAAGTAAGAATCATCACCTATTATTTTTCCGGTTATTTTTCTGATACCTAAATTCCAAAGAGTATCTACCATATCAATTAAGTCTTCTGTGGTAAAAAGAGAATTACCAAACCCTTTTATATAAAGATTTCCATCAATTACTCCATCCGTATAAAGAGTATCATCGCTGTAGAATTTTGTATAGAGCATATAATCCCCGCCCATTAATGATAAAGCTGTTGCAGTTGTAAACAACTTTGTATTTGAAGCAGGTATCATCGAAAGGGTTGGATTAAGTGAATATATAGTATCTTCGGTTAAAGGATTATAAACAAACACTGCCGCTTTTGTTGTTGCAGGCAGCTTTGATAATATTATATCAATCTTATTTCTTATTTCTTCTTTTGATGAACTGAAAAGGTGAGTAGTAAAAATAAGAGAGAGGATTACGTATTTAAAAAATCTCATGTTAATCAGAAATCTCAAAACCTGGTTTTTATTATGCGTTTATAATTTTATTTTATACCATCGCAAATTTGAAATATTATTCATTTAAATAAAAGTCTTTTTCTTAAATACATTTTACAATTATGGCAAAAGAAAAATCCGGAGCCCCTCTTAAAGCTTATGAAAATTTAGATTTCCTTAACTCTTCTGATGCAAGAATTTTAAGAATACTTGCAGAATTTCTTCATCCTCAAAGCAGATTCAGAAAACATAAGATTGTTGATACTGTTGTTTTCTTCGGGTCGGCAAGGCTGCTTTCAAAGAGTGATGCAACAAAAGTATATAATAAGTTTAAGACAATTAATCCTAAAGAGACAACTAAGCTTGCAGAGGAATTAAGAGCAGCACAGCACCTGGTTTATATGTCAAAGTATTATGAGGATACTGTTGAACTTTCCAGAAGATTAACAGAATGGTCAATGAACCTGGAAACACAAACCAACAGGTTTATTGTTTGTACAGGAGGTGGACCTGGAATTATGGAAGCTGCAAACAAAGGCGCCAAGCTTGCCGGAGGTTATTCAATAGGTTTAAATATAAGCATACCTTTTGAGCAGTTTGTAAACAGGTATGTTTCACCTGATTTAAGTTTTGAATTTCATTATTTCTTTATGAGGAAATTCTGGTTTGCCTATCTTGCCAAAGCATTAATTGTTTTTCCCGGTGGCTTTGGCACAATGGATGAATTTTTTGAACTGCTGACTTTGATTCAAACAGGAAAGATAAAGAAGAAACTTCTTCTTATTGTTTACGATAAAAAATACTGGAGCAGCATAATTAATTTTGAAAAGCTTGTTGAATATGGAGTAATAAGTAAAGCTGACCTTAATCTTTTCTCATTCTGTAATACTGTAGATGAAGCATTTAAACTTATTACTGAACATTTCACCAAGAATTATTTGAATAAGGAAAATGAGGGGATGGAACCAAGTTTGAATTTAAAATAAAAATGCCTCTTAAATAAGAGGCAGAAAACTACTCCATATTATCCTGACGGTGTGCCCGTCTCAGAGCTTTCAACTTTTCCATTCTCTTCTTTACAGAAGGCTTTACGAAGAAAGTTCTTTTTTTGTACTCTTTAAGAACTCCTGATCTCTCATATTTCTTTTTGAATCTTCTGAGAGCTTTATCAATGGATTCGTTTTCGCCGACAGATATACCAACCAAGTAATTTCACCTCGCTTTTTTTGGTTTTTAGGTTAATGATTCAATTAATTTTTTATGTCCTGATTTCTGAAATTCAACAGAAATAGATTTTTGTCCGTTAGACAGAACTTCTTTCCCGACTATCTTTCCAAAGTCATCCCAGTTCTGATGATAAATTGTCTGGCCGACTTCATAAGATTTCTGAGGAGAATAAGTTTCTACAGTTTCATTTTCAATTCCTTCGAGTGAAACTTTAGAATCTTTTACATCCTCGGTCATATCAATAATCATTGTATGTTTACACTTTTTACACTTAGCCCATCTTTTATTTTCTGAGCCTGTAACCTCACCGGCTAATTCCATTTTTCTAAGTGCATTGCAGAAGCTGCAAAATGCCTCTACATTTTTAATTCTTGCCATTACATAACCTTTTTCAAATGCAACTGTTAAATATATTGAAGTACAGCAGGATAATCAAGAAACAAAGAGATGATGTTTTATAGTCTATTGCTTTTCCGGTTTTGTTACCAAAACAGGGATTTTTGAGAACCTTATTACTTTTTCAGCAACACTGCCTAAAAGTGTATGCATAATTCCTGTTCTGCCATGAGTTGGAATTACAATTAAATCGATGCTTGATTCTTCTGCATAATTAATTATTTCCTCAAAATCTATCCCTTTTCTTATTACAGGAATAATCTCGACCTTTGAGTTGCTATTAATTTTCTTAATTGCATTACTGAGTTTTGTATTTGCATCCTCTTCAAGGACTTTAACAATTTTTTCTTCTGAAAGGTCAAGTGAACGGATTGTAAGAATAGGCGGTGTTTTTTCAAGAACATGAAGCAGATGAATTTTTGCAGAATACTGTTCAGCTAAATTTACCGCTAAATCAGACGCTGATAATGATAAGTTGCTGAAATCAGTCGGCAGAAGAATATTTTTAATATTAATCATAATACCTCAACCATTTTAATTTGAAATAAAGGAAAACAGGAACAGGGGAAATCAGTCGGTTGAATTTAAGAATTTTATCTTTTCCAAAATAGTATCCTTAAAAAGAAAGAAGAAAATCTTTTTGAAGGATTTATACTGTTAAACAATTTCTTTGCAATATTTTCGGGTGCAGGTTCAGGTTTTAATCTTTCAGAGATTAATTTTTTTAGTGATGATTGAACTTTATATTCAAAATTTAATTCTGCATTGCTTTCAATTAATGATTTAATTTTTCCCTTTTGTGAATCATCAGCAATTTCTCCATCAACATAACTTGTAATAAGTTCTTCTGAAGTTTCTTTTATCATCATTTATCCTTATTAAGTTTTGATTGCTGATATAATTTTAAAAATAGTAAATGCCTTCCTCTCATTAATCTTGTGCGGACCGTTCCTTCAGGGATATCAATAAAATCTGCTGCATCGTTATAACTATAACCAAAAACATCACAAAGTATAATTGCAAGTTTTAGATTATCGGGAAGGGAAGCGAGAACCTCAGATAATGTATTTTCATCAATATTATTTAAATATTCATCGGGATTAAAATTATCTTTTAAAGTATTTTTAATCTCGTTGAATAATTCTTCCTCTTTTTTAATTTCTTGTTCATCTGTTTTCCTGCTGAAATCTGAAAGAAAAGTATTCCTGATAATTCTGAAAAGCCAACCCTGCTCTTCAATTCTTTCATCTAGATGAGGATAAAACCAGAAGGCTTTTGATAGGGTTTTTTGCACTAAGTTGTAAGTATCTTTTTTATTCCCTGTAATCCTTAATGCAAATGTGTATAGTTTATTTATTGCAGGAGATGCCGCACTTACAAATTTATTGTAGAGATCATTTTTATCTTCTTTCACTTGAAGGAGCGGAGGTATTAACATATTATCTTATAAGTGCATTACCGGGATTTATAACCGGGTTGTCCGTGTTAAGTACAAAACCATTAATTACAACATACTTTACTTCATCATTTTGTTTAATAATGAAGTTAGCTTTTGTTCCCGGCTTTATTTCCAGAGATTCATTCTCTGCAGTTTTATAAAAAATATTAATGGGAAATTTTGTAAAAGGGGCAGATATTTTTTCATTAATAACTACATTTGTGTAGCCTTCATTATAAAGTTTTGTAAAATCAAGTTTTTCAATTTCTTGTAATGAAGCAAAAGGCTGAGGATAGGTCTTCCCTGTAACAATCTCCATTCCTTTAAAATCAAATTCTTCATAGCCATAGTAGATAGAAAGATCTCCCAAATCTTCGACAGATGATTTATAGTAAAACTCTCTTGCATTATTATAATTTTCTTCATCTCTGTTTATTCCCACATCAATTATGTATTCATATTCACCATTCTTGTATTTTAAATTTCTTAACACCACATCCATTATCAGTTTATCATTAAAAGGAATTCTTTCATAAACCTCAGGGTCTTCATTTTTATAAGATTCTTCAGCTATACTTTTGAATGAATAAAGTAAAGTAAGAAAATTCATTCTTCTTATAAATTGTTTTTCCGGGTCATTTTTATAACCACCTGATTCAATAAGAATTGTGCGTGTTCCCAGCTTCTGAAAATTATCACCAAAAGCTCTTGGTTCAAATTCATCGGAGTATTTTGCAATGTGTCCGGGCATAAAAGAAGAGATGTTGTTATAAATTCCTGAAATTAATTTTATTGCATCCTCTCTTATTGGTGATACTGATTTTTCATAATCAACAGTCGGTGCAAGAAAAGAAAGTGTTGCAGGATTTGGTGAATTACCAACCGAATATCTTGTACTCTGGTCGTGAAGATTAAATCCGAAATCAGCATTTAGTTTTTTAAATGTATCCATTAACAATTTGCCTTCGGCAGTTTGTGTGCGTGCTGCATCTCTGTTTATATCTATCTCAAAAAGATTTCTTCTCTGGTAAAGTTCAGCACCATCCGGATTTACCATCGGCATAAAATAAAGTGTAAGTTTATTCTTTATCATCTCCCTGAAATCATTAAAAGAATCATCTGCACTTAGAAAATTAAAAATATCCATCAGTGCCATTGTTGCTGTTGGTTCATCACCATGCATCTGCGACCACATAAAAACTTTTACCGGACCTTCACCCCACTTAACAAGATATATTTCTTTCTTGCCGGCTGACAAACCTGCTTTGGTTACCGTGAAATTATCTTTATCTTCTAACGAAGTTATTAGTGGTTTAATATCCGAATGTTTAAATCTTCTGATGTTAAGTGATTTCTCCCTGTACATATCATAATTCTTGTCCAGGGATTCAAGGAATTGGTTTTGTGCAGATGTAATCATTGAAAATATAAAGATTAATTTTAAAATTTGTTTAACCATAACATTTAATAAATTTTTTTACTGTTTAATTTATTCACTTAAGTTTTGGAATGCAAAGGAGATTATAAATGTTAACATCAACTTTAAAAATCGGAACCCAGGCACCGGATTTTGATTTACCCGGTGTTGATGGCAAAAATTATTCTTTAAATTCATTTAAAGACAGCCAGGCGCTAGTAGTTATTTTTAGTTGCAATCATTGCCCTTATGTTCAGGCTTATGAAGACAGAATAATTCAATTACAAAATGATTTCAAAGATAAAGGTGTTTCGATTGTAGCAATTAACTCAAATGATATTACAAATTATCCCGATGACTCATTTGAAAAAATGGTTGAGAGGGCAAAGCAGAAAGGATATAATTTCCCTTACCTGAGAGATGAAGACCAGAAAGTTGCAGAAGCTTTTGGCGCAACTCATACTCCTGAAATTTTCCTTTTCAATAAAGAAAGAAAATTGGTTTACCATGGGAAAATTGATGATAACTGGCAGGAACCAGATAAAGTCAGAAACCAGTATTTAAAAAATGCAATTGAGGAAACATTAAACGGAAAAGAAGTCTCTGTTCCCGAGACATATTCAATAGGATGTACTATTAAGTGGAAAGCAGTTTAATAAAATTTATTTGAGAACTTCCAGAGTTTCTTCAAATTCTTCTATTAAAGCTATGGGGTTATGTGAGATGCAGAAGCAGTAAATCATATAAAGCTGTGAGAATGTTTTTATTAATTCAATAAGAATTTCTGTTGAATAAAGTATCTCATTCTCACGGCTGATTTCTTTTTGAAGTAAAAAGAATTTTGTGCGCGCCATCCTGTCAAAGTCATTTTCTATATCAAAATTTCTGAAGATAAGTTCGGGAGTTTTCTTCATTTCATAGAAATCAAACTTTTTATTCAAATCAAATTTTTTGAATGTGTCTACAAGCTCATCTTTATGACCGGGAAGATTTTTGTTGAAGAAAAGTTCTCTCCCCAATGCATTGTTAACCATTAAGCCGTATTCAATTCCTTTCTTATCAATATAGATAAAAAACTCACTGTCCTTTTTAAATCTTCTGAAATGAATAAGAAAGTAATTTCTGTAATTGTTGCCTGCTGTAAAACGTGCATCGAGATTAATTCTTAACATCGTTTTATCAAATTTGGGTTCTGTATTAATTGCAGGCTCAATCTGATTAAAGAAGGGGGCAAGACTATTTATAAGCGACTTTGCAATATCTACAACAAAAGTATTATAGCGCTCTCTGTTTTGATTGAACCAGGCGAGCGTATTATTTTCCGATAATTCAGCAAAAAAATTGAATGTTTCTGTGTTGAAGCCCGAAAACTGAGAATTGTCAGAACTCAATACATTAACCCAAGATTAATTGTAAGATAAAAACCGCCAACATCTTTATTAAATTTATTATAGGTTATTTCCACACCTTCATCAAAGAGATGAACAATATAATATCTTAGATTAATACCAACAAGGTTTGTTTTATCGAGACCAAAATTAGCACCAAAACCTATATAACCTCCGGCTGCATATTTAACTTTTGCATATCCGAAAGCATTAAAGAATTCTCTTTCATACGGTGTTGTAACTATAATTGAAGGACCAACACCTGCATTTATATAAGGACGAAGATTATCATGAATTAATCTTTCGAAAAGTCTGTACTGAACTCCTACTGTGAATGGTATAAGAAAAGCTCTGTTCTTTTTTCCTAAAATAGGATAAGGATATCCCCAGGGATCATAATACTGAAATTCATTATCCTCTTTAACTTCAGAGATAGAGAAATCTGCAAAAGCTGTTAAGTTGAATGATAATTGTCTTCTGTAAAAACCACCAAAACCAAAACCGCCTTCACCAAACATAATATCTAAACCAAGTGCGTTGTCTGGAAAAACTTCAGGTTCGGGTTCAGGGGCAATCTCACCAATCTGCTGCGCATTTACTATTAAGGAAGGAATTAGTAATATTGCGATGAGTATTAGCTTTTTCATAAAAACTTATATTTGTTGTTTTTAATATAAACAACAATAAGAAAAATTCAAGAACTTTTTATATCGTAGTGTTTTATGTATGCTTTAAAGAATAAAGTGAATGTAGAAGTTTTTAGTAATACTGTTGATAAATCAAAGATTACTCACTTGTTTAATGAACTTTTTGAGTTTGATGTTTTTCGTAAACCGGGAAAAATATTAATCACAGGAAATGAAATTGAGTATGAAACCACTACCTTTTTATTAAAAGGTTTTGATATAACATTAATTTCAAATGACGAAGTTATAAATTCCTTAAAGCATTCATTAAGTAGTAAAGAAAAAATTAATTTTCTGTATGATGATTTAATTTCTCTTCCTTCGGAATACAATAATACTTTTGATTATGTTTATGCTAAATATGTTAGTTCAATAAACATTAAAGATTTGGCAGCAAAATTTTCTTCTCTTATTAAAAAGGGAGGAAAATGTATAATCATTTTGCACAATAATGATTCTTTTCAAATTAATGTTAAAGAGTTTTATAAAACATTTTCTGAATTCTTTCAATTAGAAATTTTTAAGAGAGAAAAAAGTTTAACTAACCCATTAAAAGAAGAAATACTTCAGGTGTATTATAAAAAACCGGGGTAGGTTTTCTCACTATAACTAAATAATGATTCTATCTAAAAATCCTATAAAATCCATCGACCTTGATTTTGAAACTGATATCAGAATCAAATCAAACAGGTTAGATGAAATTCTTTTTATTGTTCCTACAAACAGGAAGATGAGATATCTCAAAAAAGAACTTATCTCTCTTTCTACTAATGAAGCTGTCTCATCAATTAATATTGAAACAATAGGAACTTTCTCTGCAAAAATATTTTTCGGAGAACAAAAGAGTAAGCAGAAAGTTTTAAGTGAATCTGCTGCAGCAGTTTTATTACGGCAAAGTTTCCAGGAAGCAAATACAAAATATTTTTCTGCCTATCACGATGATATTCCTTACGGTACACTTGAGCGGGTAAGAAATGTAATTTCAGAATATAAAAGACATGGCATTACTCCGGAATTATTGAAGCAGGAAAGTAAAAAATTAAAATCATCAGATAAACTTAAAGCAGAAGATATTGCTGCAATATATTCTATCTATCAGAAAAAAATAAAAGAACTTGATGTAAATGAAACAGGTGATATTTATGAGGGTGTGTTAAAAAATTCTTTCATCGAATTTTCAGATGTATTCAGAAAACTCTATCCATCTGTTAATCTTATTATTATTAATGGCTTTGATGAATTTACTACTCCCGAAATAGAAATAATCGATCTTATTTCTCAAATCAGCGACAGCAATCTTTATCTTACATTTGATTATTACCGGTATAATTCTCTCATCTTCTCTCATCTTGAAAAATGTTATGATAAATTAATTCAGAAAGGATTTAAAGAAATAGAAGAGAAAACACCTGATGCCGGTAATAGTTTTCAATCAATAATAAAAGAAAAACTTTTCAACAAAAAATATAGAAGCGGTGAAGTAAACGGAATTTATAACGATAAGATTACAATAATAAAAGCCAGGAAAAGGGAAGAAGAGATTGAACTTGTTGCAAAGGAAATCATTAATCTTATAACTGAAAAGAAAGTTGAGCCTCACAGGATATGTGTTGCATTTAATTTAATTCAAAAATATTCTCCCCTAATAAGAGATATTTTTACTTTGTATGGTTTGCCTTATAATCTTACCGACAGATTTTCTCTCGGAAATTCAGCACCTGTTACTGCATTAATTAATTTTCTTGAAATATCTGAGAATGATTATTTCTATAAAAATATTTTCCGCGCATTAAGCAGCGGTTATATAAATATTAAGGGTGTCGACCTTTCAAGTCTTCTCCGTGCTTCACGTGAATTAAAAGTTCTTTCAGGATATGAGAGATGGACTACAGCAATAAATGAAGCTCTTTCCAAAAAAGATGATGATGATTTTTTTGAAAGAGCATCTTTAAAGAAAGAGATTTATAAAAAAGTACTTGAATCATTAAATCAGATTCATAACTACTTAAAGTTCTTTAAAGGAAAATTTACAATAAAAGAATTCCGCAGCAGATTTATAGATTTGATGTTTAGTCTTGAACTTCCTGTTAATCTTATTAATGAAAAGGGAAGTGAAACGTCGGCAAAGTCAGGACTAATCGAAAAAAATATTAAAGCTGTTAATACTTTTATTGAAATTACTAATGAGGTTCTTTCACTTCTCGAAAAAGAATATGGAAATGATGAGAAGTTTAATCTTAAATTTTTCTTAAACCATTTACGTACTGCTGCTGCCTCTGCAAGATACAATATTAAAGAGAAGCCTGGCTA
>Ga0079224_100000598_pt1 | contig 36399 bp, 28 predicted proteins | sample Stecom2015_FD_80414 | JGI IMG/M metagenome (GOLD analysis project Ga0079224, IMG submission 80414) | Agricultural soil microbial communities from Utah to study Nitrogen management - Steer compost 2015 | ecosystem: Environmental > Terrestrial > Soil > Agricultural land | place: USA: Utah... | reverse complement strand
GGTACGCTTGCTCTGGCGGTGACCGGCCTGGCGGATCGCTTCGGCGCGAGCCGCATCTTCCTTATTTCGAGCCTGATGGGCGCACTGGCGAACGCCGGCTTTGTAGCGGTGGCCGGGGTGTTTCCGCTGGACAGCCTGTTCCGGTTCGCCACTGGCTTGTGCCTGGCCGGCATCTATCCCCTCGGTATGAAACTGGTGATTGCCTGGACACCCAAATACGCCGGCGCCGCCCTGGCCTGGCTGGTGGGTATGCTGACCCTGGGCACCGCTCTGCCACATCTGGTGCGAGGGGCAACATCGGGTATGCCCTGGGAGTGGCCACTGTTTGCATCGTCCTGTCTGGCGCTACTGGGCGGGCTGTTGGTGTTTCTGTTGGGTGACGGGCCGCACCTGCCCAAAGCCAGCGGACGCCTTCCCCTGAGACAGGGACTGTCGGCTTTACGCCTGCCCCGGTTCCGGGCCGTGGCAGGCGGTTATTTTGGCCACATGTGGGAGCTATACGCCTTCTGGACGCTGGTGCCGCTGTTGATCGGGCGAGAACTGCAGCGGCTGGGACAGGGTGATGCCTTGATCCCCTGGTTGTCGTTTGCGGTGATCGGTATGGGTGCGGCTGGTTGTATTGGCGGCGGTCGGATTAGTCGAACTCTGGGCAGTGAGTGGGTCGCCCGGCGGGCGTTGATGGTGTCCGGGGCATTGTGTCTGCTCTATCCCTGGATGAACGGGCTGCCACCGGCGTTGTTAATGGCGTTACTGCTGGTTTGGGGCGTCGCGGTGGTGGCCGATTCCCCGCAATTCTCCGCTCTGGCCGCAGCAACGGCCCCGAAAGAAGCCGTTGGCTCATCCTTGGCGGTCATGAACGCGGTCGGCTTTGGCCTGACCCTGCCGGCAATATGGCTCACCAGTGGGCTCTGGAACGCCTGGGGTGTCTGGGTAGCGTTAATGCTTTTGCCGGGGCCGGTGTTCGGCCTGTGGTCCCTGAGCCGGGGAAAGTCCCAGGCCTGATACACTTGCCGATTCCGTCGTTCTCCGGTTTTGGACCGTCATGACCCAACGCATTCTTTTATTGTCCGCTTATGATGCCGCCAGTCATCGGCGCTGGCGCGAGCAATTGGTTACCATGCTGCCCGGTTATCACTGGCAGACGCTGGCGCTTCCGCCCAGATTCTTCCAATGGCGGATACGGGGTAATCCGGTGAGCTGGCTGGACGAGCCCTGCCTGCAGGAATCCTGGGACCTGGTCATTGCCACCTCCATGGTTGATCTGGCCACCTTGCGCGGGCTGCACCCTCGAATCGCGAACACCCCCTGCCTGCTTTATATGCATGAGAACCAGTTTGCCTTTCCGGTCAGCGATCAGCAGCGGGGCCGGGTGGAGCCGCAGATGGTCAATCTCTACAGTGCTCTGGCCGCCGATGCAGTGGTCTTTAACAGTGCCTGGAACCGGGACAGCTTTCTGCAGGGCGTCGAAGACTTTCTCAACAAGATGCCGGATGCGGTGCCTTGCGGGGTGATAGAAACGCTCAGGGAAAGGTCTTCGGTGCTGCCGGTGCCGATTGAAGACCGCTTGTTTACCGAGCAGCCACGGTCCGTGAACCGGGAACGGCCGCACCTGTTATGGAATCATCGCTGGGAATACGACAAGGGGCCCGACCGGTTGTTCGGCCTGCTGGAACAGCTGGAGCAGCGCAAGCTGGACTATCGCATCAGTGTGGTGGGTGAAGGTTTTCGCAGCCGCCCGCAAGCCTTTGACCGGATTCACCAACAGTTTGCCGGCCGGATTGAACACTGGGGCTTTCTGGCGCATCGGGAAGACTATGATCGGCTGTTGCGCAGTGCCGATATCGTGGTGTCGACCGCCCTGCACGATTTCCAGGGCCTGGCAATGCTGGAGGCCATGGCATCGGGGTGCTTGCCGCTGGCACCAGATCGCCTGGCCTACCGGGAATATGTGCGGGAAGACTGTCGATACAGCAGCATGGAATCCGATCCCGGCGGCGAAGCCCTGGCGGCGGCTGAACGGCTGGTGCTACTGTTAAAGCAACCACCGGAGCCTAACCCGCCACAAGGCTGGCGGGCGTCAGAACTGGCCCCGAAGTACCAGGCGCTGATTCAGCAGCTGATGGCGCGGGCTTAGTGATTCTGCTCCGGGACTTCCCGGATGCGCCCGTGTTCATCAATGGCCACGTACACAAACAGGCCTTCAGTCACCTTGCGGGGTGTCTTGGAGGCGCGGTCCAGTGTCCAGACTTCCACGTTGATTTTCATGGAGCTGCGGCCGATGTCCACCAATTCACAGTAGCAGCCCACCTGGGAGCCCACACGCAAGGGTGACAGAAACTCCATTCTGTCCATCGCGACGGTGGCATTACGGCCCTGGGAAATGCGACCGGCCATGGTCGCTGCCGCAATATCCATCTGTTTGACCAGCCAGCCGGCGAAGACGTCGCCGTTGGCATTGGTGTCTGACGGCAGTGGCACCACCTGCAGCATCATCTCGCCCCGGGGGGCCGGTTTGTCATCATCGTACGCAGTCATCAGGATCGCCTGTACAGCTTGTGAGTTGTTTTCTGTGCATGGTAACGGGCTGGCGCGGGGCTGCAAGAAAATTTGAACAATGACAGCTATATTTCAAAAGCTGTAACAAAGTTGTCACAGAGTGCCCCTAGGATGCAGTCATCGGTAAAGCAGATCCGACACAACGTCCAAAGTAAATAATGGAGACTCGACGTGATGAAACTGAACAAAGCACTTGCAACCGTTGCGCTGGCCGGCTCTGTTGCCGCCCTGTCTGCACCGGCCATGGCCCGTGACACCATCAGCATCGTGGGCTCTTCCACCGTGTATCCGTTCGCTACTGTGGTAGCCGAGCGTTTTGGTGCCAATACCGATTTCCCGACACCCAAGCTGGAATCCACTGGCTCCGGTGGCGGCCTGAAGCTGTTCTGTCAGGGCGTAGGCACCCAGCACCCGGACATCACCAACGCTTCCCGTCGTATGAAGCCGTCCGAGTTTGATCTGTGCCAGAGCAACGGCGTGAAGGACATCACCGAGTTCCGCATTGGTTCTGACGGCATCGTGATCGCCAGCTCCAAAGAAGCCGAAAATCTTGAAGTAACCCTGGAGCAGCTGTTCCTGGCGCTGGGTAAAGAAGTACCCAACCCGAAAAACGAGAATGAGCTGATCGCCAACCCGTACAAGAACTGGAGCGACATCGATTCCAGCCTGCCGAACAAGCCGATCCGTGTGATGGGGCCGCCTCCGACTTCCGGTACCCGTGACTCCTTCAACGAGCTGGCTCTGCAGGGCGGCTGTGAAGACCTGCCTGCGGTTGCCAACATGAGTGAAGATGACATGGAAGGTGTGTGTCAGAGCATTCGCGAAGACGGCGCTTTCATCGAAGCGGGTGAGAATGACAACCTGATCGTCCAGAAGCTGATTGGTGATACCGGCATGTACGGCGTCTTCGGTTACAGCTTCCTGGAAGAGAATGCTGATCGTCTGCAGGCCGCTACTCTGAACGGCAAGGTTCCGACTGCCGAAGCGATCGCTGCCGATGACTACCCGGTTGCCCGTTCACTGTTTTTCTACGTGAAGAAAGCCCACGTGGGCGTTGTTCCCGGTATCCAGGAATACGCTCAGGAGTTCACCGGCATGGGCGCCATGGGCCCGAATGGCTACCTGAAAAGCGTTGGTCTGATCGTTCCGCCGCGCGATGCGCTGATGGATCTGCAGGAGAAGGCTGAAAAGATGCCTAACCTGACCAAAGACGAGCTGATGTAAGCGCGGACTACCGCGAGTAGTGAGCGAAAGGGTGCGGCTCTGAAGGGCCGCACCCTTTCGCACGTAAAATAGTTGAAAGTGCGAATTGGTTTTTTACGCTTTACACTTGTGACCTGCTAAACGTGTCAAACAGGAATTTTCATGCAACCGGCTAACCTCATGCTATTGGTCATTGCCTTCGTGGTGGTGGCTTATGGTCTTGGATATGCCCGCTCCCGCTCATTGGCCATGCCGATGGGTGGTATCCGGCATCTCAAATCCCTGCCGTTCTATTACGGTGCCCGTGCTGCGCTCTGGTGTGGCATTCCGGCATTGATTGTGCTGGCACTGTGGGCGGCATTTCAGGGTAAAGTCATTCAGTTGCTGGTGATCGGCTCCCTGCCACCAGACCTGGTGCCGGAAGGGGCAGGGCAGGCCAGTCTGCTGCTCAGCAAAATCAGCAACGTGGCCAGTGGCGCCCTGCCTCCGGGCTTTGTCGAGGCTCCGATTGCCGAGGCAGCCGAGCGGTTGCAGGCGTTGCGTGCTCAAAGTCGGCTCTACATGTCAGTTCTGGTTGTGGCCGTTGCAGTGCTGGCCGGCTTTCTGGGCTGGATCCGGATCAGCCCGAAGCTGAATGCCCGGAGCCAGGTTGAAACCACCCTGAAGTGGATCTTTTTCGCCTGTGCTGCGCTGGCGATCCTCACCACGGTTGGCATTGTCTTTTCGGTTGCCTTTGAGACCTTCCGTTTCTTCCAGAAGATTTCCTTCTTTGAGTTTTTCTTCGGCACCCAGTGGAGCCCCCAGACAGCGTTGCGCGCCGATCAGGTGGCAGCCGAGGGCGCCTTCGGGATGGTGCCCCTGTTTACAGGCACGCTGCTGATCTCTGCCATTGCCATGGTGGTTGCGGTCCCGGTAGGGCTTTTATCGGCTATCTATCTGTCTGAGTATGCCAACAAGCGGGTACGGGGTATTTTCAAGCCGCTGCTGGAAATGCTGGCGGGTATTCCGACTGTGGTTTACGGCTTCTTTGCCGCCCTAACGGTGGCGCCGTTTATCAGTGATTTTGCCGCTTCCCTGGGTATCAATGCGTCTTCCCAAAGTGCCCTGGCAGCCGGCGGGGTGATGGGCATCATGATTATTCCTTTCGTTTCTTCTCTTTCCGACGACGTTATCAACGCCGTGCCGCAAACGCTCCGGGATGGTTCGCTGGCACTCGGCGCCACCCAGTCCGAGACCATGAAAAAGGTTATCTTTCCTGCGGCGTTGCCCGGGATCATGGGCGGGATACTGCTGGCGGTATCCCGGGCCATTGGTGAAACGATGATCGTGGTGATGGCTGCAGGCCTGGCGGCGAATCTGACCGCCAACCCGCTGGAATCGGTGACCACCGTAACTGTGCAGATTGTGACCCTGCTGACCGGTGACCAGGAGTTTGATAGTGCCAAAACACTGGCCGCTTTTGCCCTGGGCGCGATGCTGTTCCTGGCCACGCTCCTGCTTAACGTTATTGCTCTGAAAATTGTCCGCAAATATCGGGAACAGTATGACTGATCAACGTTCACAGGCGGAACTTGTCCGCCAGTCACTCAAGCGTCGTTACCGCAAGGAGCGCCGCTTCCGTGCCTATGGTATCGCTGCCATCGCCATTGCCCTGTCGGCTCTGGTGATCCTGTTTGCCGATATTATTGGCAAGGGCCATACCGCCTTTATCAAAACCACCGTTACCCTGGAGGTGGATATCGACGGTGAGGCCATGTATCTGGACGACGCGTCCGACGAACGCCAGATGAAAATGGCCGACTTTGTCGAGCCCTTGATCCGTGCCTTGATGAAAGAAATCCCGGAGGCCGGGGAGTCGGACAGGGACGATGTCCGGGATCTGATCAACCCCTATGCCTCCAATCAGTTGCGGGATGCGCTCCGGGAAAACCCCGAGTTGCTCAACACCACGCAGACCATGACCTTCCTGTCCCATACCGATGTGGATGTATACGTCAAGCATGCCGGGGATGAGAGCTACTCCATCAAGCTGAATGAAAAGCAGCGCGGCTGGGTGGATGCCCTGTATGAGCGGGGCGTGGTGGATACCGGTTTCAACGATGTGTTTTTCAGCCGTGGCGACTCCCGGGATCCGTCCCGTGCCGGTATTCTCGGGGCGATTGTTGGCTCTTTGCTGACCATGGTCGTGACCCTGGCACTGTCGTTCCCGATCGGGGTGGCTGCCGCCATCTATCTGGAGGAATTCGCGCCCCAGAACAAACTGACCGACTTTATCGAAGTCAACATCAACAACTTGGCGGCGGTGCCCTCGATCATCTTCGGTCTGCTGGGTCTGGCCGTGTTCATCAACCTGTTTGGCATGCCGCGTTCGGTGCCGGTGGTGGGTGGTCTGGTGCTGACTCTGATGACCCTGCCCACCATCATTATTTCCAGCCGTGCGGCCATCAAGAGTGTGCCGCCGTCCATTCGGGAGGCGGCCGAGGGCATTGGTGCCTCCAAGATGCAGGTGGTCTTGCACCATGTGCTGCCGCTGGCCATGCCGGGTATGCTGACCGGTTCCATTATCGGTATGGCCCAGGCGCTGGGGGAAACCGCACCGTTGCTGCTGATCGGTATGGTGGCCTTTATCGTGGATGTGCCGGACGGTTTCTTCGATTCCGCCACGGTATTGCCTGTGCAGGTGTTCTTGTGGGCTGGCAGCCCGGAACTTGCCTTTATCGAACGAGCGTCAGCAGCCATTATGGTGCTGCTGACTTTCCTGATTGGAATGAATGCATTGGCCATCTGGCTTCGTAAGCGTCTTGAGCGCCGGTGGTGAGGAGGAGTTTTATGAATACCCTGAATACAACGGTAACCAGTGAGGCAGATGTGCCCGAAGAGAAGGCCATTCCGGTGCAGGACGAACGACCGGCAGAGACGGTGATTGAAGAGGGTAAAACGGTCGGAACGCCATTTGCCGATGATCCCAAGTTCAAGCTGCGTAATGTCGAGGTTTTCTACGGTGAAGACCGGGCCATCAAGAACATCAGCCTGGATATTGCCCGCAACGAGGTGATTGCGTTTATCGGGCCTTCGGGCTGCGGCAAGTCCACTTTTCTGCGTTGCCTGAACCGAATGAACGACAGCATCGACATCTGTCGGGTCAAGGGCTCGCTGCAGCTCGACGATCAGGATATCTACGATTCCAAGCGGGATGTGGTGGAGTTGCGTGCCCGCGTGGGCATGGTGTTCCAGAAGCCCAATCCGTTCCCCAAGTCGATCTACGACAATGTGGCCTATGGCCCCCGTATCCACGGCCTGGCCAATCGCAAGTCGGATCTGGATGACATCGTGGAGAACAGCCTGCGCAAGGCGGGGCTCTGGAACGAAGTGAAAGACCGTCTGGATGCCACCGCCACCGGTATGTCCGGTGGCCAGCAACAGCGGCTGTGTATCGCCCGCGCGATTGCCGTAAGCCCGGAAGTGGTGTTGATGGACGAGCCCTGTTCCGCGCTCGACCCGATTGCCACGGCCAAGGTGGAGGAGCTGATTGCGGAGCTGTCCGAGAGCTACACCATTGTCATCGTGACCCACTCCATGCAGCAGGCGGCCCGGGTGTCTCATCGCACCGCCTATTTCCACCTTGGCCATCTGGTGGAAGTGAACGAAACCGACAAAGTATTCACCTCTCCGGAACATGAGCTGACGGAGTCATACATTACCGGCCGTTTCGGCTGATGCGTGTTCGGGGATAACGGAGACAGACACTATGCCTAATAAAAAGGACGATGTTTACGGGGATCACATTTCCCACAAGTTCAATGATGAACTGATGGAGCTGAAGACCCAGTTCCTCAAGATGGGTGGAATGGTGGAAACCCAGGTTGATCGTGCCGTGCAGGCCCTGGTCGATGGCGATGGCCATCTGGCAGAGGAAGTGCGTGCCAACGACAAGAAAGTCGACAAAATGGAAGTCGATCTGGACGAAGAGGCGACCCTGATCATCGCCCGTCGTCAGCCCACTGCCCGGGACCTGCGCCTGGTGATTTCTGTGATCAAGATGGTGGCGGATCTGGAGCGGGTTGGAGACGAAGCCAAGAAGATTGCCAAAATGGCCATCAAGCTGGTGGAGGAAGGTCAGGCACCCCGCGGTTACGTCGAAATCCGTCACATTGGCAACCATGTGCTGACCATGCTGCACGACGCACTGGATGCCTTCGCCCGGCTGGATTCCGAGCAGGCACTGCGGATCATGAAAGAGGACAAGCGGGTGGATGAAGAGTACCAGGCTGCGGCCCGTACCCTGCTGACCTTCATGATGGAAGATACCCGCAATATTTCCCGCTGCATGTCAGTGATGTGGGTGCTTCGTGCCCTGGAAAGGGTGGGTGATCATGCCTGCAACATTGCCGAGAACGTGATCTTCATGGTCAAGGGCGAAGACGTTCGCCATACCCCGATGGAGGAAGCGGAGCGGGTGGTCAGCCGCTGACCTGTGACCTTGTGAAACTGCTGCCATTGGTGGCAGTTTCCCACTTGTTCCGGCCAGCAGTTACGCTATCATGGCCGGGACAAATCCACGTCTGAGGCCCTATGATTCTCCTTGTCGCATTCGCGATTATCTCCATCGGTTTTTCCTTTATCTGTTCTATCCTCGAAGCAGCTTTGCTGTCTATCACGCCCAGTTACATAGCGTCCCTGAAAAATGATCGTCCACAGCTGTTCGTGCGCTTGCGGAGGCTCAAGGACGAAATCGACGATCCGCTGTCTGCAATCCTGACCCTCAATACCATTGCCCACACCGCTGGGGCTACCGGCGTGGGGGCCCAGGTGGCGGTTGTCTTCGGTGAGGTCTGGCTGGGTGCGGCCTCAGCAGCGATGACCCTGGCAATCCTGATTCTTTCGGAAATTATCCCGAAAACCATCGGTGCCAAATACTGGCGTGTCATTGCACCGTCTTTGCCGGCGGTGCTGGGGTTCATGATGAAAGTCCTGCTGCCCTTTGTCTGGCTGTCGAAGCAGGTTACGCGCCGGATTGCCCCCGGTGAAGGAGATACTGACATTCGGGCCGAAATCAGCGCGCTGGTGGAGATTGGTCGTGATCAGCAAGCTCTGGATGAAGATGAACGCCGGATTATCCACAACGTACTCCGGTTCCACGAGATCAAGGTCAGTTCCATCATGACCCCTCGCACGGTGTGCAAGTTTATTAATCCAGAAACCACCGTGCCGGAATTCCGGGACAGGGTGATGAAGTCGCCCTTTTCGCGCTACCCGATGATTGATGAGGATGGGGAAACGCTGGGATACGTGCATCGGTCAGACCTGATCAGCATGAGCGACGACGATGATCTGCAAAGCCGTCTGCGCCAGATCAAACAGGTAAAGGCCAATACCAACATCGAATTTCTGTTCTCGGAAATGCTGCGGGAGCGCCAGCACATTGCCGTGGTCTACGATGAACTGGGTACCTGGCTGGGAGTGGTTACCCTTGAAGACATTCTGGAAACCCTGCTGGGTACCGAGATCATGGACGAGACAGACAATGTCTCGAATCTGCGCCGCTACGCCAAACAGCGTTGGAGCCGCCGGCTGAAGCGGGCAGGGCAGTAGGCAGCCGGGGGCTGCCTGCTTGGCTCTCGGCCGGGCTCAGGCCTGTTTCATCTTGTCGGTATACGGCGGCCAGCCCAGGGGCTTGCCGGCGAGCAGGTGCAGGTGAATGTGGAATACGGTCTGGCCGGAATTCTCACCGCAGTTCATCACTACCCGGTAGCCATCGTCGGCAAAGCCCATGTCTTTGGCCAGTTTCGCAGCCACCCAGTAAAGATGCCCGACCAGCTCCCGGTCGTCTTCCTCAATGTCATTGATGGTGGCAATGGCTTTCTTCGGAATGATCAGCAGGTGCACCGGGGCCTGGGGGTTGATGTCCTTGAAGGCCAGGCTGATGTCGTCTTCATACACAACGTCGGCGGGAATTTCCCGGTTGATGATCTTGGTGAAGATGGTTTCAGACATAACGGCTCCTTGTGTCGAGTAAATGCGCGTACGCCACTATAGGCCACCCAGGCCGGGCAGGCGATTAACGATTTGTTGAATGGGCGCGGGTAACTGTTCATCCAGGCCCATGGCGTAGCGAGCGACGCGGTTGCGTGCGAACGGCAGTGCCCGGGCGGCGCCAAGCCCGAGATTGCGGGCCAGGTGCACCGGCGGAATGGCGTTGCTGAACAGGTGGTAAAACAGATCCATGGTCAGCATCATCCGCTGGTTGGCGGGCCGCCGTCGCTGTTCATAGCGTTTGAGCCAGTGCTCGCTGGCCAGGTCTTCGCTACCGCGCCGGGCTTCTTTCAGCACGCCCTGCAGACACTGGGCATCCTGGAAGCCCAGATTGACGCCCTGGCCGGCCAGCGGGTTGATGGTGTGGGCGGCGTCGCCTGCCAGCACTACCCGGTTCTGGTAATAGTGTTTGGCATGTTGGCGGGCGATGGGAAAGCTGGCCCTGGCGTCAATGTGGGTCAGTTCCGGTAGCCGTTCGGGGAAATGCTGCTGGATCTCGGCCATCAGGCGCTGTTCTTCCATGGCCTTGAGTTCGTTCAGCCGGGCCGGGTGGTCGTACCACACCAGGGAGCCCCAGCTTTCTCCGGGGTATTGTTCACCAGCGCTGTGCAGGGGCAGGAAGGCCCTCGGGCCGCTGGGGTAAAAACCCTGCCAGGTAATGTCTTCCACGCCGCCTCGATAGCGTACCGAAATCACCATGGCCTGCTGCTCATACTGATCCCGGGTAACACCGATACCCGCCAGCTCCCGCACCCGGGACATAGCGCCATCGGCACCGACCACCAGCTGGGCCTGCACCTGGCTGCCATCATCCAGAGTCACCGTGGCGCACTCCGCGCCCTGGGTCAGATCCCGAACGCTGTGGCCTGTGATCAGGGTGACATCAGGTTCCGTTTCGGCGGTTTGCCACAGAGCCAGTTGGGTAATGCTGTTTTCAACGATATGGCCAAGATGTGGCGCGCTCAGGCTGTTGGCGTCGAATTCCACCTCGGTGAGGCTTCGGGGCACCAGTCGTTTGAGCGGATTTGGTGTCTCGTCCCAGACCGCCAGGCGGCAATATGGAGTAGCGCGCATGGCCAGCATTCGGGGCCAGGCACCCAGGCTGGCCAGATAGCGCTCGCTGCCGGCGCTGAGGGCAGATACCCGGATATCCGGGTGGCTGTCTGCCTGATAAGGGGCGGGGGAAGTCTGGTCGATCAGCGCCACGCGGATGCCCTGTTGGCCCAGCCCGGTCGCAAGTGCGGCGCCGACCATGCCGGCGCCTACGATGATGGTGTCAAAGGTCTGTGTCATATCCGGTTCCTGTCTGCTGGCCTCAGTTTACGCGATGCCGTGCTGCAGACAAGCGACCGGGGTCAATCCCGGGTGGATCAGTAGCCGGCCATGGAGGTGGCCGCTGTCTCCTCCCGGTTGCCGGAGCGGCGCGGGTTGCGGACCAGCCAGGCCGGTTTGCGGGCGCCCGGACGGGTGAAGCCCTGGTTGATGACCATGGGTTGTACCAGATTCAGGAAGTCCCGGGTGTTCATGTGAATGGATTCGCTGTGGCTGCCGGCGGCAAAGGCCAGTTCCGGTTGTTCGGTCAGAGCCTCGGCGCAGTAAACGCTCATGCCAAAGAGGTTGCCAAACGGCGGCATGGCGCCCACTTCGCAATCGGGGAAGCGATCCTGAAAGGCCTGTTCGTCGGCCAGGTCGACAAAGTCGGTGTCCAGAATCTTGCTCAGTCTGTCCCAGCGAATACGCCAGGTAGCGGGCATGACCAGCATGGCCATTTTGCCATCGAGTTCGATAATGACGGTTTTGACTACCCGGTCTCCGGCAATCTTGACGTGATGGGCCAGTTCCTGGGCGGTAAAGGCTGGGGGGTGAGAGAGGCACATGTAGTCCACACCTGCCTCATCCAGAAATGTTTTCAGCTGCTTTGCCGGCATGTTCACAACCTCCTGACAGCATCGACAGTGTTGTGGAGCCATCCGCCTTTCCCGGGCCGGGCCCCGATGGCAGGCGGGGTTTTTACCCCGCCTTGTCGTCAGCTTAGTTCAGGATACGCACTTTGCGAGTTACCGGATGTTTCCGTGTGAAACGGTTCCGTTCAGTCAGCCTTGTACATATGCACGTCCCGTTGCGGGAAAGGGATGGAGATACCCTCGGCGTCGAACGCTTTCTTCACGCGCTCCTGCATGTCCCAGTAGAACGGCCACAGGTCGCCGGCCTTGGTCCAGGCCCGTACGGTCAGGTCGACAGAGCTTTCGCCCAGGCCACCCACCACAATCAGCGGAGCCGGGTCTTTCAGGGCGCGTTCGTCTTCTTCGATCAGGCGCTTGCAGATCGCCTTGGCCTTGTCGATGTCGTCGCTGTACCCGATGCGGAAGGTCATATCGCAACGACGGGTTTCATACACGCTCATGTTGGTCAGGCTGGCGTTGGAAAGCTGGCCGTTGGGGATCACGATGCGGCGATTGTCGAAAGTGTCGACAATGGTGTAGAGGATGGTGATTTCCCGCACCGAGCCGAGAAAGCCCTGGGCATCAATGACGTCACCTACCTTGAAGGGCTTGAAGATCAGGATCAGCACGCCACCGGCAAAGTTGGCCAGGCTGCCCTGCAGGGCCAGACCCACCGCCAGGCCGGCGGCACCGATGATGGCAACAAAGGAGGTGGTAGCGATGCCCACCATGGAGGCCACGGAGATCAGCAGCAGAATCTTGAGGATGGCGCTGATCAGGCCACAGAGGAATTTGTTCAGGGTTGGATCTTTTTTGCCAAGGCGGTTGTCCAGCACGTTGACGAACCGGTTGATCAGCCACAGGCCGATAACCAGTGTGACAATCGCCAGCAGAACCTTTGGGGCATACGCCATGATCAGCGCAATCGCCTGATCCGCCCATTCTGAGGCCTGCCCGTTAGCACCGAATAACTCTTCCATAGGGAAAACTCCTTGATCGTTAGTATTTTCTGAGTGAGTTCTTATCGACAAATGACATGGTTCAGCGGGATTTGTCTGAATCAACTATATAGCAGACAAAGCTGTAAACGGCATTGCCGTCAACGGCACGAGATTACGTGCTGGCGCGGGATTTGGCCCACTCGGTGATGACTTCCGGCCCACCTCGTACCAGTATCTCACCCTGTTTCTGGGTGAGCTGGTAGTCGTACATGGGGTCGTAGTAGTCGGTCAGCAGGGCTTCAATCCAGCCGTGGTGCCCTTCCAGGGAGCCACTGGCTTCCTGTTGGTCCAGAGCCTGCAACATCAGGTTGTGGAGTTTCTGGTAACGCTCGCCGCCCAGGCGTTTGCGAATACGGTCGATGGCGCTCAACAGGTAGTCCCGGAAATTCAGCCAGCCGGCGTCTTCACCGTCCCGGGCCCTGTAACTGGCCAGCATGTCTTCGACATAATCGGCCCGGATGATGGCAATGCGCTCCTCCATGGCCTGTTCCAGAATCAGCAGGGGGGATTCCGACATCCGGGCCCGAAGGGTTTCCGGCAGGGCGCAACGGCCGATCAGGCGACTTTCGTCTTCAAGGTAGATTGGCCCTCCCACCTGGTGCCTGGCCTTGAGCATGGCCACCGCCAGGCGGTTCTCGAAGTCGATCTGGGAGGGTTGAGGGGTCACCTGCCGGCCGAAGCTGGAGCCCCGGTGATTGGCCAGGCCTTCCAGGTCAACCGGGTTAGGCAGTTGCATCAGTACCCGGGTTTTGCCGGTACCGGTGCGGCCGCTGAGAATCCGGAACTGGCCCGATTCAATCTGTGCTTCCAGGCTGTCGATGAGGAAGCGACGCAGGGCCTTGTAGCCACCTTTCACCAGCGGGTAGTCGATGCCGGAGTCCTTGATCCACTGCTGGGTCAGGCGTGAGCGCAATCCACCCCGGAAGCAGAACAGATAACCCTCCGGGTGACGGGACACAAAGCGCTTCCAGGCTTCAATCCGCTGGGCCTTGATGTCGCCGGAGACCAGCTGATGCCCCAGTTCAATGGCTTTGTCCTGGCCTTTTTCCTTGTAACAGATACCCACCCGGTGCCGCTCTTCATCGTTCATGAGCGGGGCATTTTCTGCAGACGGGAAGCTACCTTTGGAAAATTCCACCGGCGCCCGGACGTCCATCAGCGGAACATCGTTCAGGAACAGGTTGAGGTAGTCGTCGGTATCGGGTCTGCTGGCCATATCAACGGATCACTGTGATTCAGGGTGAGGCGGCAGTATACCGAACCGGCGATATCCCGGCATCCCGGACAAGAGTACAATCCCAGGTCCTTTCAGCACTGGCGAGGGAAAATTATGAGCCCCGATGTTCTCAATCGGCATCTTCAGAAAACGCTGAGTCGAGGCCGGGTGGCGGTTTCGGCGCCTGCGGGCTGCCCGGATATCCAGCTGTATCTGTTTGACCCGGGGGTGCTGGATGGGCCGTTGAGCCATGATGAAGCCCAGGCTGTGGTGGCCGAGCCGGCGTACTGGTCGTTCTGCTGGGCCAGCGGGCAGGCGCTGGCCCAGTGGATTCTGCAGCATCCGGAAGTAGTGGCGGGAAAGACCGTGCTGGATTTTGGCTCCGGTTCAGGGGTAGTGGCTGTCGCCTCCGCACTGGCCGGTGCCGCCCGGTCCATTGCCTGCGACATCGACCTGGCAGCGCTGGATGCCGCGGCTGCCAATGCCCGCCTGAATAATGTGGCGGTTGATCTGTGTGACGACTGGGCAAACCGGCCCGGGAGCGTCGATCTGATTACCGCTGCAGATGTTCTGTACGACCCGGAAAACCGACCTTTGCTGGCGGCCTTTGACGCGGCCGCGCCCCAGGTGCTGCTGGCGGATTCGCGAGTGAAGGATCTTGGTCATCCCGGTTATGTGCAGCAGGCTGTGATCGAAGCCAGAACCTGGCCGGATCTGAATGAGTTTGAGGAATTCAACAAGGTGAGGATCTATCTGGCCGGCGGTGACTGAGCTTTTCTGGCCAGAAAAAACTAAGGGCAGCCATCAAGCTGCCCTTGAACAGGTGCTGAACCGCCATCCGGGGCAGTTCAGATTCGGAACAGGTTGGCGCCTCCGTGCGCGATGGGCAACTGCCGTGTTGCCATTCCTTGCTGCCGTTCCCTGGTGCCAGCATCCGAGCCGGCGATCCGATTCGTTATCCCTTAAGCGAAGCGTCCCTGTGTCCTTGCTTCTCCCCGCAGTCCGTGCCGGGGTGCATCCAGTGCGTCATCCTTTCCCTGTCATCCTTGACGGTGTTCATATTACCAATGCCAGCTTTACAAACGTGTGAACTATGCACGCTGAACGCGCTGCCGAACTCACCAAACACAGGAAAGTTGTTAATAATCATTCATCTAGATTTTGGTCTGTAACTGGAGTTACAGACTACGTACGAGATGTCACAGGGAGTTCCTACAGGTATGTAGGAAATATCTCACAAAGATTCGGGCGATTTTCGCAAATCCGACTCTTGAGCCAGTCGCAACCCAGGCCAGGGTAGCAGGCCAAGGCCGATGCCAACGGCATCCGCTGTCAGATCCGCGAGGGAGAAATCCCGGTAGGGCAGGTTGGCTTGCACCACCTCCAGTACCAGGCCAAAAGCCAGCAAGGCGGGGGCGTACCAGAGCACCGAAAGCCGCGGCCATGCCAGGCGGGTCAACAGGGTGAGCTCCAGAAAGGCAATCAGATGATTGATCTTGTCATTGGGCGCCGCGGGGATGGGGTAGCTGTTGCTGGTGGTCGCCAGATAAAGGATCGCAGCAATGGAAACAAACAGTGCTGCCTGCCAGAGCCGTTGCATGGTCAGAATGGAAACGATGATGGAACGGATGCAGGGCATAGTGGAATCCGGGCGTCCTCGCGGGCTGTGGGAATGGTTTCGACATGATATGCTTTGCGCCCCGTTATTGTCATGGCAGCGGAGGAACACCAGTAATGCTCAAGGGTAACTTTTTTCGTGGACTGGGCTATCTGGGGGAAGGCTTCGGGCTGATTCGCCAGCCGGGCCTCCGGTTGTTTGTGGTTATTCCGCTGATCATCAACATCCTGCTTTTCGGTCTGCTGTTCTATTTTCTGGCCGAGCTGTTCACCGCCATGATCGCCGCGGCCATGGCCTGGTTGCCAGACTGGGCCTGGTTGCAGGCACTCGACTGGCTTTTCTGGTTGCTGTACGGCGTGGTGATTCTGCTGATGCTGGCCTATGGCTTTGTGATCGTGGCCAACTTGATCGGTTCTCCCTTCTACGGCTATCTGGCAGAACTCACCGAGAAACAGCTGACTGGCCAGGAAGTGTCTACGGACGATAGCTGGTCCGCCATTATCAAGGACATTCCCCGCGCGCTCTGGCGGGAGGTTCAGAAGATTGCCTATTACCTGCCCAGGGCCCTGGGCTTGTTCATTATTGGCCTGATTCCTGTGGTCAACCTGGTGGCCGCTGTGCTCTGGTTTCTGTTCAACAGCTGGATGATGGCGCTGCAGTATGTGGATTATCCGGCTGACAATCACAAGGTCAGTTTTCCGGCTCTGCGCAAGCTGTTGGGAGACACCCGGCTGTCGGCCCTCGGGTTCGGCCTGCCGGTCGCCCTGGCGGCGATGGTGCCGGTGCTTAACCTGTTTGTGGTGCCAGCGGCGGTGTGTGGTGCAACGGCCTATTGGGTTCGGGAAAACGGTTCAAACACTCAGTAATCATTTATCGGAGGTTTCTTGGAAACATCGGAATTTGTCATCGGCCAGCGTTGGGTGAGCCACAGCGATACTGCCCTGGGTCTGGGTATCGTAACGGACATTTCAGGTCGCCGAGTCACCCTGGGATTCCCCGCCGCCGATGAGGAACGCACCTATGCCATCGATAATGCGCCCCTGTCACGGATCGTGTATCAACAGGGCGAGGAGATAGAGACCTTTGACGGTGAGCGCTATACCGTGCGCGCAGTGGAAGATCTTGATGGCGTTCTGGTGTACCACGCCGATGACGGTGAGAATATCCAGCCGATTTCCGAGGTGAAGCTGGCGGGCTCTGTGAACTTTTCCGCACCCCATCAGCGCCTCTTTGCCGGCCAGTTTGATCGCAACGGTGCCTTCCGGCTTCGGGTGGCCACCCTGCAGCACATGGACCGTCTGCGGGCTTCGCCGGCCCAGGGACTTATTGGGGCACGCACCCAGCACCTGCCACACCAACTCTACATTGCCCACGAAGTCGCGCGCCGGCATGCACCTCGGGTGTTGCTGGCCGATGAGGTAGGGTTGGGAAAAACCATTGAGGCAGGTCTGATCCTCCATTATCAGCTGCAGACCGGTCGAGCCCGCCGGGCGCTGATTGTGGTGCCCGATTCTCTGATCCACCAGTGGCTGGTGGAAATGCTGCGGCGTTTCAATCTGCGCTTTTCCATTATTGATCAGGCCCGGTACGACGACCTCAAGGCCGAAGAAGATGATGTCGACGCGCTGGTTAACCATATTTTTGGTGATGACGATGCGGTTAACCCGTTCGAGTCTGACCAGTTAGTGCTGTGTAGCCTCGACTTCCTGGTGCGCAGCGAGAAGGCCCGCAAAGACGCGGTGGCGGCGGGCTGGGATCTGATGGTGGTGGACGAAGCTCATCACCTGGCCTGGTCGCCGGAACAGTCCAGCCCGGAATACGAAGTGGTTGAGCAATTGTCCAGTGCCAGCCAGGGCCTGCTGCTGCTGACCGCAACACCGGAACAGATCGGCGTGGCCAGCCACTTTGCCCGCCTGCGATTGCTCGACCCCGCCCGGTTCCACAGTCTGGACAGCTTCCGGGAAGAAGAGCAGCACTATGAAGTGATCAATCAGGTGGTCCGGCGCCTGCAGCAGGCGCCGGATACCATTTCTGGAAACGATCGCCAGGCCCTGGCCGGTTGGCTGGGAGATGAACTGGACGAATTGCTGGCGCGGGACGATGCCCACCAGGCGGTGATCGATGCCTTGCTGGATCGCCACGGCACGGGACGGGTGTTGTTCCGGAATACCCGGGCCGCCATTCAGGGCTTCCCGGAGCGACAGCCGATACCGGAACCCCTGGCGTGCCCGGATCTGTATGAACATCATCAATACGGTGTTGCCGGGCTGGCGCCCGAACAGGCAGTGGATAAAGAAGACTGGCTGGCCCGGGATCCCCGGGTGAGCTGGCTGGAGAAGAAGCTGGTCAGCCTGCGCCCCGCCAAGGTGGTGGTGATCTGTGCCAAGGCCAGCACGGCCATGGCGCTGGAGCATTACCTGCAGTTGCGGGCCGGTATACGCAGTGCGGCGTTCCATGAACACCTTAGTCTGATTGAGCGGGACAGGGCCGCGGCCTACTTTGCCGATACGGAGCAGGGGGCGCAGGCGCTGATCTGTTCGGAAATCGGCAGCGAGGGGCGCAACTTCCAGTTTGCGCACCATCTGGTGCTGTTTGATCTGCCGGCCAATCCGGACCTGCTGGAACAGCGTATTGGCCGCCTGGACCGGATCGGCCAGACTGAAGCCATTCGAATCCACGTTCCCTACCTTCAGGGCACCAGTCAGGAGGTTCAGTACCGCTGGTTCCAGGAAGGGCTGAATGCGTTTGCCGAGAGTTGCGCGGTGGGGGTTGCCGTTCAGGAACACGTTCATGACCAGTGGCAGCAGGCCCTGGGCGGTGACGAGAGCGAGCTGGAGCCTTTGTTGGCGGCCAGTGCAGCCGAGACGGCGCGCCTGAAAGACATGCTGCACAACGGTCGGGACGCGCTGATTGAACTGAATTCCTGTCGTGTTGATGAGGCTGAGGCTTTGATCGCCGGGATCGAGGAAGAGGAGAACGCCGCTGAAGTCCGGGACTACATGATTCAGGCTTTCGATATCCTCGGCGTTGACCTGGAAGACCATAGTGAGCACGCGGATATCCTGAAGCCCGGCGAGCAGTTCCAGGCCGGCCTGGTGGCGGAGCTTCCGGAAGACGGGCTGACCGTTACCTGGGATCGTCAGCAGGCGTTGCAGCGCGAAGATATGGCGTTCTTGAGCTGGGAGCACCCGATGGTTACCGGAGTGATGGATTCGGTGAACAGCTCCGGGCTGGGCAAGGCGGCCCTGGCCAATCTCTCGGTCAAGGCTCTGCCCCCGGGTACGCTCCTGCTGGAAGCCGTATTCGCGGTGCATTGTCCGGCGCCCGAATCGCTGCAGTTGACTCGGTATCTGCCAGTTTCGCCACTGCGCCTGGTGGTGGATGTGAATGGCCGGGATCTGTCCAAGGCTCTGCCCCATGAACGGCTGAATGAGCTTTGCTCCAATATCCGTCGACGCACGGCCCAGGCCATCGTGCCGAAAATCCGGGCCGAGGTGGAAACCATGGTCGACCACGCCGAGACACTGGCGGAGCCGCATCTGTCTCCGCTTCGCGAACAGGCGCTGGCCAGGGTGGATGACAGCTTCATACCGGAGATTCGGCGTCTGGAAGCACTGCAGAAAGTGAACCCGGCTATCCGCAACGAAGAAATCGACTTCCTGCGCGGCCAGCTGGATGCCGCTCGCAGTGCCGTAGAACATGCGTCTCTGGCCCTGGAAGGTATCCGGGTGATTGTCACATCGTAATGGTGCTAACCGACTGAGCGCCGGTCATTATCTGGCGAACAGACATCTGTTAGGGTAAGTTGAACGTAACGAAGTGTAGTCAAAGGGCTCCGGCACTGGCCGGAGACTCCAATCCATGGAAGACAGAGAGATCCTGAGATGACTTTGATTCTTTTTCTGGTGGCTCTGGCCGGCCTGTTGTACGTGATGCGCCGGGAATCCGGTGCCAAACCCGCCATTGGCGTGATGGTCGTGGTGGGTGTGCTGTCCCTGTTTATGGCCTCTGGCTGGCTTGCCTTTGTTCTGCTGGCTGGCGCGGCCATTACCGCTGTTGCGGGTCTGCCCCAGTTCCGGCAGAGCTGGCTCACCCCGCGGGTGTTTGCCATGTTCAAGAAGGTGGCGCCCAAGGTGTCTGACACTGAGAAAGTAGCTTTGGAAGCCGGTACCGTTGGCTGGGATGGCGAACTGTTTACTGGTCGCCCGGATTGGCACAACCTGCTGATCAACCGTCACACCGGGCTGAGTGAGGAAGAGCAGGCCTTTGTCGACAACCAGTGCACCCAGGCCATTTCCATGTGTAACGCCTGGGATCTGGCGGTCGAGCGTGCAGACCTGCCCAGGGAACTCTGGGATTTCCTGAAGAAAGAAAAATTCTTCGGCATGATCATTCCGAAGGAATACGGTGGCCTGGAGTTTTCCGCCAAGGCCCAGACCGCGGTGCTGCAGAAGCTGGCCGCTAACGAAATGCTGATGGTCACCGTCGGGGTGCCCAACTCACTCGGACCCGGCGAGCTGTTGGTAAAGTACGGTACCCAGGAGCAGAAAGACTATTATCTGCCAAGACTGGCCGATGGGCGGGAAGTGCCCTGTTTCGGCCTGACCGGGCCCCGCGCAGGTTCTGACGCCACCTCACTGCCGGACACCGGCATCGTCTGCAAGCAGAAAGTCGACGGCAAGGACGTGGTGGGTATCCGCCTGAACTTTGAAAAGCGCTGGATTACGCTGGCGCCGGTGGCCACCGTGGTCGGGCTGGCCTTCCGGATGTTTGACCCCGACGGCCTGCTGGGCGAGACCAAAGATTATGGCATTACCTGTGCGCTGATTCCCCGGGATACCGAGGGCATGGAAATCGGCCGGCGCCATTGCCCGATTGGGTCCCCGTTCATGAACGGCCCGATCAAGGGCAAGGATGTGTTCATTCCGCTGGACTACATCATCGGTGGCCAGGAGATGGCCGGCCAGGGCTGGCGCATGCTGGTTGAATGCCTCTCGGTAGGTCGCTGTATCACCCTGCCGTCCGGTGCGGCCGGCGCCGCCGCCTATGCTGTGGGCACGGCCGGTGGCTTTACCCGAATCCGGCGTCAGTTCAATACGCCGGTGGCGGAAATGGAAGGGGTACAAGCCCCGCTGGCCCGCATTGCGGCCAAGACCTACATTGCCCAGGCGGCCGTTAATCACACTGCCAATATGATCGATCGGGGCGAGAAGCCGGCGGTGCCGTCAGCCATCCTCAAATATCACCTGACCGAGTTCCAGCGTGAAATCCTCACCGATGCCATGGATGTGCACGGCGGTAAAACCGTGACCCTTGGCCCCCGCAATTACCTGGGCATCGGTTTCAGTGGTGCGGCGGTGTCGATCACCGTTGAGGGCGCCAATATCATGACCCGCAGCCTGATGATCTTCGGTCAGGGGGCCATCCGTTGTCATCCGTACGTGCTGAAAGAGCTCGCCGCGAAGGACAATGATGACATCAAGGCGTTTGATGAGGCGTTCTTTGGTCATGCCGGGCTAATCTTTGGCAATGCCGCCCGCGCCTTTACGCAGGCGCTGGGCCTGGGCAAGGCTGATGTGCCATTCGACAGTGCCTCCCGCAAGTATGCCCAGGCCCTGGCGCGGTTCAGCTCTGCCTTCGGCCTGTGTGCCGATGCGGCCATGACAACCCTGGGCGGCGAGCTGAAAATGCGCGAGCTGATTTCGGCACGCCTGGGTGACATGCTGTCGAATCTGTACCTGGCTTCCATGGTGTTGAAGAACTGGCACGAAACCCAGCCGGTGGACGGCGAGAAAGAACTGATGCAGTACAGCCTGGCCTATCTGCTGCACCGTACCGAGCTGGCACTGGACGAGTTCCTCCAGAACCTGCCGAACCGACCGGTGGCACTGGCTCTGCGAGCTATTACCCTGCCGCTGGGATGCCGTTGGGATGCGCCCCATGATGATCTGGCGCGCAAGCTGGCCCGTTCCATCACCACCGATACTCCGGTTCGCAACAAGCTGATGGCTGGTGCCTGGACTACAGACGGCGAAGGCACGGTGGAAAATCCGGTCGCCCGCTATAACGGTCTGCTGAAGGACTACGACAAGGCCGAGCAGCTGTATCGTAAAGTCACCAAGGCTTACGCCAAGGGCGAACTGCCGATGACCGCACTGCACCCCGAGGAGCGTTTCGAGGCCGCCCTAGAGGCCGGTGTATTCAGCAAGGAAGAAGCCGACTTCATGCGCCAGTATGAAGAGGTGGTGCTGGAAATGCTCACCGTGGATGATTTCCCGTTTGACGAGTTTGCCCGTAACCGGGAAACCCTGATCGACCACAACCCGGCCTGAGGTGGCCGGGTAGCATGTGGTGGTCGGTTCTTGCAGTCAGCGTTGGCGCCGTCATTGGCGCCAACCTGCGCTGGGGTCTTGGGCTCTGGCTTAACGCCAGTTATCACGCCGTTCCCTGGGGCACACTGGTTGCCAACCTTAGTGGTGGCTGGCTGATTGGCCTGTTGATGGCTTTTTTCAGCCAGAGCAGTGTGCTTTCGCCGGAATGGCGCCTGTTTGCGGTGACAGGTTTGTGTGGCGCCCTGACGACTTTCTCGACCTTCTCGCTGGAGATGTTCGCCGCGCTTCAGGAAGGCAAGTGGGGCATGGCCCTGGTCGGAATTCTGGCCCATGTTGTTGGCTCTATCCTGATGACAGCACTCGGATTTCTGACTTTTTCCCTGGTGCGTGGGTAAGCCTGCGGGCCAGTCAGAATCTGTGGGTATCACTACCTACACAAATTATTGAAATTACGCTTGGCAAGCCCGAAATTCCAGAGTAGAGTGGGTTCGTAGGAAAGAATCAGTAAAGCAGTTCATGAATAAGACGTACCTCCGCAGTTAGTAGTGACCGTCCTGTTTTTGATCCCGCGAGTTCTGTTTTTCCGTAACACGCTGACCAGCACCATACGAGTGTGTGGCAGCAGATAATATGATTGATTTCAGGAAGTTTAAGTATGTCTACTACTACCGGTACTGTTAAGTTCTTCAACGAAGCAAAAGGCTTTGGCTTTATCACTCGTGAAGGCGGCCCGGACGTATTCGTTCACTACAGCGCCATTCAGGGCTCTGGTTTCAAGACCCTGGCCGAAGGCCAGCAGGTCGAGTTCACCGTAACTCAGGGCCAGAAAGGTCCTCAGGCGGAGAACGTTGTTGCTCTGTAATCCCCTGAGGATTCAGCAATAACCCAAAAAAGGCAGCCGAGGCTGCCTTTTTTGTTGCCTGTTTATTCCCCGAAAATTTCCTCGTAAAAGCGCATGGAGCCCTGCCATGAGCGCCGCGCAGCCGCTTCATCATAGGCGATTGGCATGCCGAACTGCTCGGCCACCTTATCGGCATTGGGATTGGTGAAGGAATGCTTCACGCCAGGGAAGCTGACCAGCGTCAGATCCACTTCGGCATTCTGCATTTCCCGAACCAGGCCGGCGACCTGTTCCGAGGGAACCATGGCATCGGCGCCGCCGGTGTAGACCTGTACTCTGGCTTTCACCGTGCCGGCCTCGGCCTGCAGCGGGCTGCCCAAAGCACCGTGATAGCTGACCACGCCATCCAGATCCACGCCCATTCGGGCCATGTTCAGGACCACGGCACCACCGAAGCAATATCCCTGGGCGGCGATGCGGTCCGGATCCACGCTTTCATGGTTCTGCAGTAGTTCCTTGGCTTTCAGGAAGCGTGCTTTGACCTGCTCCATGTTACTGGTTGCCTCCTGCATGAACTTCTGGGCAGTATCCGGGTGGTCGGCCTGTTTGCCTGAGCCATACATATCCAGTGCGAAGGCGGTATAGCCGGAGGCTGCCAACTTTTCCGCCTGCTCCCGGGCAAAGTCATTGTGGCCCCACCATTCGTGTACCACCAGCACGCCGGGGCGTTTCTGGTCGAACTCGTCGTCCCAGGCCAGATAGCCGGTGAAGGTTTCACCATCTACGGTGTATTCAATGGTTTCGGTCTGCATTTCGGCAAGCGCCTGTGTGCTGGTCATAAAAAGGGAAAGGATTGCCGTGGGTACGGCGGTTCTGATACGGATCATCGCGTTTGGTACTCCTTGCTAGAGTTGGTGACACTTCCATGGTTACGTTGGTCGCCAGAAAACCGATGCAGACAATCAGGCCTGCCTCGGGCTCAGAACTAAACGGTCTTATAAGCCAGATCTGATAAGTAAAGAGCATCAATGCCGGCTTTCCCGAATCTGATTCTTGACTATAGTTAAGAACAGGAACGGTTTTAAGTCCGAAATGGTTCGGGCACCGTATCCACCCATACCAACAACAGTAATAAAGGGGGTGGTCTATGCTTCTGTCCCATGCGTTTGGTCTCTTCACCCACCCGGACGATGAGTGGGTATCCATAAAGAAAGAACACGAACATCCTACCCGTCTTTATGTGACGTACGTAGTCATTCTGGCGGCCATAGCGCCAATCTGCGCTTACATCTCGACGGCCCATTTTGGTTGGTCTATCGGTAGCGAACGGCTGATCAAGCTCACCGAAATCAGTGCGCTCCAGATGAGCGTTCTGACCTACCTCGCCATGCTGGTGGGGGTCTTCGCCCTCGGGTACGCCATTAACTGGATGGCGAAAACCTATGGCGCCAAGGAAGAGCACGTGCCGTCTAACGGTATTGCCCTGGCAGCCTATTCCTGCACGCCACTGTTCCTGGCCGGTTTCGCGCTGCTGTACCCAGTGCCCTGGTTCAATGCTGTGGTGTTCCTGGCGGCTGCCTGTTACGGCGCCTGGTTGATGTACGACGGCTTACCGATCGTCATGGGCATCGAAAAGGAGCGGGCGGTCATGTACGGAGGGGCTCTACTCACGGTGGCACTGGTGATCCTGGTATCCACCCGAGTCGGTTCCGTCATTCTCTGGAACCTGGGGCTCGGGCCGGTGTTCGTCAGCGGCTAGCCAAAAACGTTGTTCACTCTGACAAAACGGGAGCTTCGGCTCCCGTTTTTTGTGACTGCCGTCTGCTTGCGATGCACCTGTCGGAATTTGCCACAGCCTTGTCGCAATCTGGTAACGCGTTCTTCATATCTCTGGTCTAGCTTTTCAGTCCACCGGTTTCGGTTTCCGGGCACGATAAAAAGCAAATGACGAACATGACAGGGGTGGACAATGGCTAGACTGACGAGACGGGATTTTCTCAAAGCATCGGCACTGGGTATGGGGGCGGTGGCGGTTTCCACCGGCCTGGCGGGGTGTGTGCTGGACAGCGACGACAAACGGCGGGTTGATTTTACCCATGGTGTGGCCAGCGGTGATCCGCTGCAGGACAGCGTTATTCTCTGGACCCGGGCCGTGCCCGAGCGTGGCAGCAAGGTAAAAGTAGGATGGGAAATCGCCACCGACGCGGAATTTGCCGCGGTGGTGCGCTCAGGAACTGCCGAAACCACCGACGCCCATGATTTCACCATCAAGGTGGATGCCCAGGGTCTGATTCCGGACCAGCGCTACTTCTACCGTTTCCGCTCTTCTGGTGCCACCTCTCCCGTAGGTGCCGCGTCTACCTTGCCGGAAGGGGCGGTAGAGCAGGTTCGACTGGCCGTGGTGTCCTGCTCGAACTACCCGGCCGGTTACTTTCACGTATATCGGGAAGTGGCAAACCAGGCGGATCTGGATGCTGTGGTGCACCTTGGTGACTATATCTATGAGTACAGAAGTGACCCGGACAGCTATGCTTCGGAAGAGGCTCAGGCTTTGGGCCGTACCTTCCCGGAGAACAATAACCGGGAGTTGCTGACACTGGCCGATTACCGCCGCCGGTATTCCATTTACCGGAAGGATCCGGACCTGCAGCTGGCCCATCAGCGGCTACCGTTTATTGTGGTGTGGGACGACCATGAAGTCGCCAACGACACCTGGCGTAATGGTGCTGAAAATCACGATGACTCTGAAGGCGATTTTGAACAGCGCAAGCTGGCAGCGCTGCAGGCCTTCTTCGAGTGGATGCCGATCCGGCCTGTGATCGAAGGCAATGACGAGGCCATCTATCGCAGCTTCCGCTTTGGCGATCTGGTGGATCTGCATATGCTGGACACCCGTGTTATCGGGCGCGATCAGCAACTGGATTACCTGAACTATCTTAGCGAAGCCGGCCTGAATGTGGATCAATTCACGGCCGATGTGACCGATCCAAACCGGACATTGCTGGGAGCAGAGCAGCGTCTGTGGTTGCAGAACAAGCTGGCCACGTCGACCGGGCGATGGCAGGTGCTGGGGCAGCAGGTGTTGATGGGGCGTATGGATCTGCCTGCTGAGTTGTTGCTGGGTATTGCGACGGGTAATGTTTCGGAACTGCCGCAAGCTCTTGCGGAACTTGCGACCATCAAGTTCCGAGCCCTGCAGGGCGACCCCACACTCACTGAGCAGGAACTGAGCCGAATTAGCACGGCCGCGCCCTACAATCTCGACGCCTGGGACGGCTATCAGGCAGAAAGAGAAGTCGTTCTGGGCATGGCGCGGCAACTCGACAAAAACCTGGTGGTGCTGGCCGGAGACACACATAACGCCTGGGCCAATAACCTGAAGGATATGGATGGCAACCAGGTGGGTGTGGAATTTGCCACCGCCTCAGTGTCTTCGCCCGGACTGGAGGACTATCTGGGGCTGCCTGATGCCATGATTGCCGATGCGGAGCAGGGCATTGGCCTGCTGGTGGATGGTCTGGACTACCTGAACATCAATCAACGTGGTTATATGGTGGTTACCTTCACACAGGAAGAAGCCCGGGCCAACTGGTATTTCGTGGATACCGTCAAGAGCCGGGAATACACCGTTGATAACAGCCGGTCTGCGGCGCGGAAGACCTTGCCGGGCGCCGGAAAACGAACGGTCGATCCGGTATAGCCCACCTGACGCGGCTATACCGGCCATCGGTTTGATCTGGCGCATTGGCGGTATCGGCAGAATCCTGTGTAGTTAACCCAGGCCTTATGCAGGGAGCAGGGATATGTCAGAAGTCAGCACGTCGGGTTCAAAGGGGGCGGTGGCCAGGGGCGAGCAGTCTCAGGCCTGGCATGCCATAGCCGCAGAACAGGCGCGGGTGTTTCTGGATGCACCGGAGCCTTTGACCGACGAAAGCGCGCAGGCCAGGCTGGAGACATTTGGTCCCAACCAGTTGCCGGAGGGGCGGACGTCCGGCCCCCTGGCCCGTCTCGGGCGCCAGTTACGTAATTTCCTGATTTATGTACTGCTGACCGCGGCGGCCATCACCGGTGCTCTTGGGCACTGGGTGGATGCCGGGGTGATTCTGGCGGTAGTGATTATTCAGACCCTGGTCGGCTTTATCCAGGAGGGGCGGGCCGAGCAGGCCTTATCGGCTATCCGTCATATGCTGGCTCCCCGCGCCCGTATTGTCAGGGCCGGCGGCCAGCATCAGGGGGATGCGAGTGAGTTGGTGCCTGGAGATACCGTGCTATTGGAAGCCGGTGACCGTGTGCCCGCCGATATTCGCCTGGAAAAAACCAACAACCTCAAGATTGAGGAAGCCATACTGACCGGCGAATCCGAGGCGGTGGACAAGTCCCCCGACCCAGTGGAGGAGCAGTCGGCCCTCGGCGACCAGACAGGCATGGCGTTCTCCGGAACCATGGTGGCCACAGGCACCGCCCGGGGCGTTGTCGTGCGCACTGGTACGCATACCGAGATCGGCCGCATTTCGGGCCTGCTAGCCGACACCACCAGCCTGAAAACGCCCCTGTTGGAACAGATAGACCGGTTTGCGCGGGTGCTTTCGCTGATCGTTGTAGCCGCCGGCATTATCATCTTTTTTGGCGGACTGGCGTTCAGTGGTCTGGAATTCCGGGAGCTGTTCATGGCCGTGGTGGGCCTGACGGTGGCGGCCATTCCCGAAGGCTTGCCGGCCATTCTTACCATTACCCTCGCCATTGGGGTGCGCCAGATGGCCCGTCGCAAGGCGGTAGTTCGCCGGATGCCGGTGATCGAAACCCTGGGTGCGGTATCGGTCATCTGCTCGGACAAGACCGGCACACTCACCCGTAACGAAATGATGGTGACCACGGCCGTGACTGGCGGTGAGCGTTATGAGATTACCGGCGAAGGTTATGGTACCGACGGCAGGGTCTGTCGGGAGGGCCAGCCGGTCACTGGCGATGGGGTGCTGTCTGAGCTTGCCCGGGCAGCTGCGCTGTGTAATGACGCCAGCATCATTGGCAAAGACGGGCAGCCTTCTATCCATGGTGACCCCATGGAAGCCGCGCTGAAAGTGTTTGCCGGCAAGGCGGAATTTGATCACGTGAACAGTGCCACCGCCTGGCCGCGGGTGGATGAGGTTCCCTTCGATACCCGCATAAGGTTCATGGCCACATTGCACCATGACCACCACGGCCACGGTATTGCCTATCTCAAAGGCGCTCCGGAACGGATCCTGGCTATGTGCGCGCACCAGGTATCCCCGGATGGTGGAACCGAGTCGCTGAGCAAAGAGCACTGGGAACAGGTCATTACGGAGATGGCTTCCGAAGGTCTGAGAGTGCTGGCACTGGCGCGCAGACCAATGGCGAAAGGCAGCCGGGAGCTGGTGGTGGAGGAGCTGGAACAGGGCGCGGAACTGCTGGGGGTGGTGGGTTTACTGGACCCGCCCCGGCAGGAGGCTATCCGGGCTATCGAGGAGTGCCACGATGCCGGTATTCGGGTGAAGATGATCACCGGCGACCATGCCTTGACGGCCGGTGCCATTGCCCGAAAACTCGGGCTACGCAATACCGACCGGGTACTGACCGGCAATGAGCTGGATGAGCTGGACGAAGACCAGCTCCGGGATCTGGCCGGCGAGGTGGATGTGTTTGCCCGCACCAGCCCCGAGCACAAACTTCGGTTAGTGAAAGCGCTGCAGGCACTGCACGGTGTGGTGGCCATGACGGGTGATGGGGTCAACGATGCACCGGCACTGAAGTGCGCTGATGTTGGTATTGCCATGGGCGTAAAGGGTTCGGAAGCGGCCCGGCAGGCGTCATCGGTGGTGCTGCTGGATGACAACTTTGCCAGCATTGCTGCGGCTGTCCGGGAAGGGCGCACGGTTTACACCAACCTGCGCAAAGGCATCGCCTTCATGCTTCCGATTAACGGCGGTGAATCCGTCAGCCTGATCACTGCCTTGTTACTGGGACTCACGCTGCCCATTTCCGCCTTGCAGATTCTGTGGGTGAATATGGTCAGCTCAGTGCTGCTGGCCATGACGCTGGCGTTTGAGCCGCCGGAGCCCGGCGTCATGCGACAACCGCCAAGACCCCGGGATGAATCCTTGCTGCAGGGTTTTGTAGTCTGGCGGGTAGCGTTTGTCTCCCTGCTGTTTCTGGTGGGTATCTTCGCGGCCTGGTTCTGGGTCATGCATCGCCATCAGGATCCGGTGCTGGCCAGCACATTAGCGGTCAACACCCTGGTGGCGATGGAGGTCTTTTACCTGTTTGCGGTGCGTTATCTTGATAGCGCCTCAATTACCCTGCGGGGGGTACTCGGCACGCCCGTTGTGCTGGCAGCGATCGCGGCGGTCGTGGCGTTGCAGCTGTTGTTCACCTATCTGCCATGGTTCCAGAGCACCTTTACCACCGCCGCTCTGAGCCTGGAGCAGCTGGCATTTTCCGTGGTGGCCGGTGTCGTGGTCCTGGTGGTGCTGGAGCTGGAAACCGCGATACGTAACCGGCTCAAGGCAGCCCCCGGGTAATCACTCCCGGATCACCCCGGCCCTCCACAGCAGCCAGTTCGGCGCTGGAAAGCCATTCTCCGGGAGGTTTGTCCATGACCTCGGCGCAGGCCGCCAGGGCATGGCCCCATGAGCAGCGGTTGGCGAACAGCATGCCTGCTTCATTCAGGGTGCCACCCCGATTGATGTAACCCAACACCCGGGAGTGGCCGGGTTGTGGGAACAGCGTATGCAGGTGTCCGCGGAACACTTCTGGCCGCATATGGGTCAGGGCAACCCGTCGGTGCATGCGATGGGGGAACAGGCGCTCACGCTCAAATTCGGTCAGGCAGGAGGCCGCTTCCATCGGATCCCGGGGTTGGCGGAAGCGTCCGGGTTCTTGCAGGTAGACCAGCCGGAACGGTGTGCCGGTCTCGCGCAAACGCTCGCAGGCCCGTATGGCCTCGGAAAGCTGATAGGCGCCGTTGGCAATCAGCAGCAGGGGCTCCTCACCGGCAGAGGTATCCTCGTCCACCACCAGGGCGCCATGTCGGGCCAGTGCTTCGGCTTCGCTGCCATTGAACACGCACGGGCGCTCCCGTTTCGGAATAACGAGGCAACTGATGCGGCCCCGCTCCCGGTAAACCGATGGCAGAACCGCCAGTGCGCTGTTGTAGTCAGCCGGGAAAATCACCCGGGAGACATCACTCATTTCTCCCAGCAAAGCCTCACAGAAGCTGGTGTCCTGGTGGGATTGTTCGTTCTTGCCGTTTTCCCAGGTATGCGAGGTGGCAATCACTGGCAGTCCCAGCCATTGCGGTGGCCGGCCCACTTCCTTTTGATGGCGGGCAAAGATCAGTTCCTGGCGGATGGCACCGAGCATTTTCACGCAGAAGGCTTCGTAGCTGGCCACCAGGTTCAATCCTGCCTTGTTGGCCAGGCAGGCAGAGACGACCGCTTCTTCATTCAGTGCCGTAATGATCTTACCGTGCACCGACTCGGCCGCGCTCTCCGGGTCGTTCACGCGGTGCTTGAGACTGTCGAGCACGCCTTTGAGTCGGTTGCTGGCGAGTTCGTCCGGGTTGCCGACCCGGGGCCGGAGTTCCGGGTTGTCCGCGACCAGCGCCTTGAAGAATTCATCAACGGCGGTCATGGGGGAACATTTGTTCTGAGCCCAGGGCAAAACCGGAATAGCGGGTTCGGCGGGGCGGCGCAGCGCCAGCGGGTGATCCCGCTCCAGCGGCCGGCCTTGCTGGCCGTGTTCGTTCAGCTCGTCCACCGCCAGGTGCAGCTCCTGCGGTTTGACCCAGAGTGGAGCGGTATGTTCATTGAACAGCTCCCGGGATCGGGCATCCATGCGTGGACTACCCGGCAGAGGCAGATTGTGCGCTGCGTTTTCTCCGGCGCCAAAGAAACCATAGCCTTTTACGGTCTCGGCGATGCCGTAGGGTATGCGAACCGGGTAGCTGGTCTCACCTTGTTGCGCGGCGGCGCCATGGGCTGCAAGAGCCTGCTCCATGTCGTACATGGCGCAGACAAAGGCGGCGGGGTCACGGCCGTCGAATCGTACCGGATCAAAGCCCCGGTGCTGCAAGTGCTCTTCAAACCGTTCCAGGCCCTCGCGGGTACCCAACTCGGTTCGCTGTTCGATGCGCCGGCCATTGGCAATCATCACCGGCAGGACAAGGCCGCAGTCCTCGGCACGCCACCATCGGGGTATCCAGTCACTGCCGCGCTGCTCTTCAGCGGCGCCATCGGAGAGAAAGGCTACCAGGGATTCACCGGGCAGCGGCATATGGGCGTACTGCAATTCCGCAAACCCGAGATAGCCGCCTTCGATAATGCCTCCGGCGGTGTGGGGGTTCACGTGGCTGCCCAGGGGCGCAGCCATGGTACCGTCCGGTTTCTGGCGATAGCTGTAGAAGTCGGAGGCCAGCCGCGACAAGCCCTCGGGTGCCAGGTAACGGGTGCGTTGCTCGGGATGCAGGTTGCCGGTCAGCACGTTGAGGGCATCCACGGCGGCCACGCAATGCCCTTGCCCCATCAGCCAGCTGCGGGTTGTTCCGGTCAGATTGTTGAGGGCCAGATAGGCCGCGTAGGCAGGCACCATGTTCAGGGCGCCTCCGGTATGGCCTTCCGGCGAGGCCTTGAAATCCTGGGCGACCAGGGGCGCGCCGGCAATGTCCACCCGGTTGCAATAGGTCATGTGCACCACCAACCACAGGCCGGCGCTGGCGAGCCGGTCCAGGGCAATCAGCTTCCGGTAAACCGTGTCTTCATCCGGTTGGTGTCCGGCGCTGACCAGTTTGCCGGCCAGTTCCCGGACTCTGGCGGAGGTCTGCTCGGAGTGCCGGATAACGCCATAGCCCTGCTGCCAACACTGGAAGGCTGAGCCTGGTGTTGCCTCGTTGGGCGCCGGAGCTTGTTCAATTGGCGATGACATGACGGCCTCCATGGCTGATGAGTGTGAAAGAAGTGTAAAACGGACCGCGGGCAGCCCCCTTGATGCAGGTCAGTCGTATCTGCATCTTTTAGCATGCACTGAGCTGGTGCGGGGCTTGGGTCAGTACGGTTTTCGGTATAGGATGGCGGTTCTGGACGCAATGATGAAAGGAATCAATCCATGAGTAAGGCCATTGTATTGCTGGGCGATCTCGGTATGGACCATGCGGGATTTCCGCCCACACCGGTGATTGCCGGTTCCCCCGATGTTCTCGTTGACGGCAAACCGGTTGCCCGGGTAGGCGATCCGCTGCAACCCCATTCGAAGCCCAAGCACCCGCCCCATCCCCGGGCCATTGCGGCCGGTTCCGGCACCGTGATGATCAATGGCAAGCCGGCTGCAGTTACCGGTGGTGCTGTATCCTGCGGCGGTGTCACCGTTGGCAGTGGAACGGTAATAATCGGCAGTTAACGGTTTCTGTGCTCCAGGCTGAACGGGCGGCCCCAGTAATAGCCCTGCCCATGCAAGCCCGGGAACTGGTGTAGCCAGAGGGCGATGGTTTCGTCTTCCACGCCCTCGACCACCACATCCAGATCCAGGGCTGTGCCCAGTTCCAGGGCCGCGCGCAGGATTTTCTGTCTCGACGGGTAATCCAGCACACCCTCCAGGAAACTCCGGTCGATTTTCAGCTCATCCAGCTCGAACTGTGCCAGGGCTCCGAGTGAGGAGTGGCCGGATCCGAAGTCATCCAGTGCAATCCGAAAGCCCATCGCGCTCAGGGTTCGGATGGTACTGCGGGCCGTGTCCGGATCGGTCATCATGGCGGTTTCAGTAATCTCCAGGCTGACATTGGCCGGTTCCAGCTTGTGCCGTCGAACGATGGCACCTGCCTCCTCGTGGAACAGGCTGTGGGCCAGGTCCTTGGCGGAAATGTTCACCGCGACCGTTATATCGCGGCCATACTGTTCACGGAGCTGGTGACTGTCCCTGCAGGCACGGTCCAGCACCCAGAGTGTAACCGTGTGAATGATCCCCACTTCCTCGGCCAGAGGAATCCACTGGCTGGGCGATATCCTGCCGAATTCCGGGTGCTGCCAGCGAATCAGGGCTTCCAGTGAGCCAATCCGGCCATCGCGGATGTTGATCTTGGGCTGGTACTCCAGCCACATTTCGCCGGAACGCAGCGCTTGTTCCACATCCAGCATCAGCATTTGCTGGCGGTATTGCCATTCGGCAATGGCCGGATCATAAACCACCAGCGGCAGGCTTTCGTCCAGTGAAGCAAAGCCGGCACAGGCGAGTACGCCGGCCGGTTCCGCACCGTGTTCCGGGGCGTGGGCGACGCCAACCGAGGCGGCCCAGGAAAATGAAAAACGGCCTTCTCGGAAATTTTCGGATAACCAGCGGCTGATGGCCTGCAGGCGTTCTCTCTCCAGCGCCTCGTCGGGATGGCGCAACAGGGCAAAGGCATGGTTGACGGTGTCCAGGGTAGCCACGCTGTAACCGTTGATCATGACCAGTTGATCGCCCACCGTTTGCTTGAGATACCGGTTGAGTTGCCGGAGATACTGCTTCAGGAGCTCTTCTGCGGCACGGTAGCCCAGGGCCTGTTCCAGTTCATTGAACCGGGCCAGGCGAATCATGCACAGGGTGTAGGGGGTTTTATGGCAGTCCAGAGCGCCCAGGGTTTCCTCCAGCATGGGCCGATTGGGCTTGCCGGTTACCCTGTGGGTTTTCAGTAAACGGTCATAATCACGCTCGATGCTGGCCCGAAGTTTCTGTTCCTCTTGCACCCGTATGTCTGAGCTCATGCGTTTCTTGCGTTCTTCCAGCAGCAGTTTGCCCACACCACTGGTCAGGATCAGGGACCCGGTTGCGGCACCCAGGAAAAAGGCGGAGTCGGTCAGCGCATTTACGGGCAACCAGCCAACGGTACGAAGCGATGAGGTGACAGCCCCGATCACGATCGCCAGTACCGACAAGGCATAGTAGCGGGCGTAAACGTGGCTGTTCAGCTGGCGCAGGCTCAGGGCAAAGATGAACAACCCGCCGATGGCGCTGCTCATCAGGAAAGCGTGTTGTCCCAGGAACTGGAACCCCAGAGGTGCAGCCAGGAGGTGCGCTCCGGCAAGGAGGCTGAAGGCCCGGAGTATCCGGGCCTCAGTGCGGGCCAGCTGGAGAAAATGCGGGGTAAATTCGCAAAGCGCGATCAGACACAGGGGCAGACTGATGTTGAGCAGGGCGTTGAGCTCTGGCAGCGACGGCCAGATCAGCCACAGCCCCAGGCCGTCCATCACCAGCTGACTGTAGATAACGCTGATCATCAGCACACTCAACCAGGCCAGTCCCGGTCGGCGAAGCTTGGCGACGATGCTGAGGTTGAGTAACAGGGCAAACACCAACAGGCCGGTGACAAACGATTTCCAGGCGGTGATGGCAGTGCCAGCGCCGAGCGCCTCAGCGCTGTCTGACAGGGTGACCGGCAACAACACCGGGCCGTGATTCTGTACTTCCATCAGCAGCGTGGTGGTGCCCGGCTGCAGTGTGACTGGCCAGACCCACTGCGGCAACGCCAGGTAGCGTTGATCGAAGGGATATCGATCGCCCATCGCAGGCAGGCGTTCAATCTGGCCGTCCGGGTGAATCAGGGCCGGCTGCAGGTGATCCAGGTAGGGTGCGGGCACCGTCACCTGGCTAGTCGCAGGTTCTGACGCCGGGTTCTCAAGTGTCAGCCGGAACGTGGCGGGCTTGTAGGGGTAGCCGATTCCGGAATAGCGGGTATCTGTGCGGCTCCAGGCTTGGGATTGCCAGAGTTTGTCTTGCAGTACCTTGCCCAGAGGGTGGATCAGATATTCGATCTGGCCAGTGATCCGGGGGCCGGTTGCGGAGCTGTCGGTTTGAACCGAAGGACTGACCGACAGGGTCGGCAGTTCCTGCCAGAAGGTGGTGGCAAGTCCGTACGTGATGGCCAGGAGAAGGATGACAAACGGAAATGACTGGTGCAGCCACGCCGGTAATCTGCCCGAGCGGGTTTCCCTGGAGAGAGTCTGGCCGAGCGACGGAGAGTCCATCCTGAACGCATCCTGAAACTGAAAAGCGGCACCGTTACACTCTGGTTACAATAATTAACGAGATGTAACGAATTGATTTGACTAATATTTTACATAAATTTAAGATTTTTTGCATTTGCTGTTTAAAACGCATGATTGAAAATGAGACCTGCGCCCGGCCCATGTGCGCTGATATAGTTCGCGCTATCGATCAATTCCCAGTTAAGGCCCGAGAGGCAGGTAGTTCACCATGCGTTACTCCGTATTTCTCACTGTTGTCGTCTTTCTCCTGGCGGTGTCCTGCCAGAGTGCTGCCAGTCCGGAGCGGGTTCCGAACCTGGCGTCGGTGCAGGCAGCTGCGGCGGAGGTTGGCCAGGAGGGCTTGCTGTTCGGGAAGCATGCCGACCGTCCGGTGCCTGTAGCGTCGATTACCAAGCTGATGACAGCGCTTGTGGTGGTGGAATCCGGCCAGGATATGGACGAGTGGCTGACCTTCGAGAAGCGTCATGTCGAGGCTGCTGCGAACGCCTGGAGCAGGATCCGGGTGGGCTCTCAGCTTCGGCGCCGCGACGTGCTGCGGATTGCCCTGATGTCATCCGAGAACTTTGCTGCCTACACTCTGGCACGTACTTATCCCGGCGGCTTTGACGGTTTTGTGGCCGAGATGAACGCCAAAGCCAAAGCCCTGGGGATGCTTCAGACCCGATTTGTTGACCCGACCGGTCTCTCTACCGGCAATGTGTCCACGGCAGCGGATCTGGTGATCCTGGCGCGTGCTGCGCTCAAGCATCCCGAAATTCGTGAAGCCTCGACCACCGGCTACTACCGGGCCGAGTTCCGCAAACCCCGGTACAGCCTGTCGTTTGGCAATACCAATGCGTTGGTGCATCGGGACAGCTGGGGCGTGAGCCTGAGTAAAACCGGATACCTGACAGAGGCGGGGCGTTGTCTGGTGATGGTGTCGGAGATGAACGGAACGCCCGTGATCACGGTTTTGCTGGACTCTCTGGGTACCCGGTCTCCGATGGGGGATGCCGGCCGAATCAAGCGCTGGCTTGCCACGGGTCAACCAGGTTCGGTGGCGCCGGCCGCGAAGCGTTATGCACAGGAAAAAAATTCAGCTCTGATGGCGGCAGAGGCAGAACAGTCTCGAACCACCACGGCGTCCTCACAATAAAGGAACAGCTCAGACCATGATTGAGATACTGACCACCGGTGGCACCATCGATAAGGTCTATTTTGATGCCAACAGCAAGTTTGAAATCGGGGACAGCCTGTTGCCGGAACTGTTGACGGAATCCAACATCCATGACGGCTATGAGATTCGCTCCCTGATGCGCAAGGACAGCCTGGAACTGACCGACGCGGACCGCCAAGCCATTCTGGAAGCGGTAAAGTCTTCGGCCAGCCAGCGTATCCTGATTACCCATGGCACCGATACCATGGCGCAGACCGCCGAGGTACTGAAATCGGTAGCCGATCGCACGATTGTGCTGACAGGCGCCATGCAACCCGCGCGTATGCGGCGCACCGACGCTATCTTCAACGTTGGCTTTGCCTGGGCCGCGGTGTCGCTGTTACCGGCGGGGGTCTATATTGCCATGAATGGCGAGGTGTTTGAGGCGGGTTCGGTGCGGAAAAATCTGGAAGCCCAGAGGTTTGAGCGCGC
>Ga0079224_100000596_pt1 | contig 36431 bp, 37 predicted proteins | sample Stecom2015_FD_80414 | JGI IMG/M metagenome (GOLD analysis project Ga0079224, IMG submission 80414) | Agricultural soil microbial communities from Utah to study Nitrogen management - Steer compost 2015 | ecosystem: Environmental > Terrestrial > Soil > Agricultural land | place: USA: Utah... | reverse complement strand
CTCGCCGTTGGAATCGAACGAGAATCTTATTGAATTGCTGTCTTCGCGCTGAACACCGAAGAGCGTGCGGCCATCCTGGATTGCGTACGTTGTAATACCGACCTGCGTTTCGGTCACTCCGCCAGGAAAAGCCTTCTCTACCTCTTCTATAGCGCTTCCCCATTTGACGCCGAAGATCCCTTCGGAAAAAACGTCCGCAATGTTCCCGGCAACTGCCAATTGCGAGAACAATTGCAGCACGAACATCAACGCAAGCCGTTTCATGCCTCCCTCCCTCGCCCCCTTGCTTCAGGTTATATCTCCGCCCCCGCCTCCCGCATCTCGCGCAGCGCTTTCTCGCCGCCTTCGCGCGTCACCGGCAACGAGGCATCGGGAATGAGGTGCGCGGCGAAACCTTCCTTCAGCGCGTCGAGTACGGTGGCGCGCACGCACACGTCGAGCGCGAGGCCGCCGATCCAGACGCGTTTGATGCCGTCGCGGCGCAGTTGATCGGCAAGGCCGGTCTGGTCGAAGGCGGAGTACTGGTCCTGATCGAAGCGCGCGCCCTTGGTGATCTTGATCGTGTCGGGCGGCAGGCGCAGGTCGGGGTGGAAGGCGGCGCCTGCCGTATCCTGCACGCAGTGCGGGGGCCACGGACCTTCGCGTTCCTCGAAGCTGAGGTGTCCGGCGGGATGCCAGTCGCGCGAGGCATACACCGGCACGCCGGCGGCCCGCGCGGCGTCGATCCAGCGGTTCAGCACAGGAACGACTTCGTCTCCGCGTTCGATGGGCAGCGCACCGCCTGGGCAGAAGTCGTTCTGTACGTCGACGATGAGGAGGGCATCGCCGGGTTGCAGCACTTCGGTGGGATGGCTCATGCCGCTTCTCCTTTACCACATGACGCCTGCGGCGCCTGGCCGCCCGCTTCACCGCCACGGGCCGGAATGAAGACCGCGCGGCGCAAACGCCTCAGGGCAGAAAGTTTCTCGAGACCCGATGCTGATAGCGAGTGAGCGCGTCGCTCAACTGCACGGGGTACGGGGGTTCGGCGGGCGACAGCCGACGGACATGCTCCGGCAGCCGCATCACTTGCTCGCGCGCATGTTCGCGCACGCGGTCGAGCGGCGGCGTCGCATCCGACAGACGCTTGCCGCCTTTCATGACGGGCCCGAGGAGCGGCCGGCCCGCCAGCGTCTCCTGCGCGCGGCCGATGACGTCGTGCACGTCGTAACCGTCGCTTTCCATTCTGTAGATCTGATGACGTCCGGGAAACACCGGCTTGTCGGCCGAGAGTTTGACGCGGCCGCGTTTGCCGTACTCGGTGAGCTTGTAGGCGATATCGAGCGAAGGCGCATCGTTGGACACGCCCATCGCCGTACCGACGCCGAAGGTATCGAAAGGCGCATCGGCTTCGAGCAGCGCCGCGACGCGGTCCTCGTCGAGGTTGCCGCTGGCGACGAGTTCGACGTGCTGCAGACCCGCTTCGTCGAGCAGTCTCCGCGCTTCGCGCGACAGCGCGACGAGATCGCCCGAATCGATGCGCAGGCCGGTGACCTCGAATGCGTCGCCCGATTCGCGCGCCAGGTCGATGACCTTACGCACCGCGGCGAGCGTGTCGTAGGTATCGACCAGCAGCACCGTGTCCGGATAAAGGCGCGCGAACGCGCGGAACGCGGCGACTTCGCCCTCGTGCGCCTGGATGTAGCTGTGCGCCATGGTGCCGGCGACGGGAATGCCGTAACGCCGCCCGGCTTCCACATTGGAGGTCGCTGCCACGCCGGCGATGTAGAAAGCGCGTGCGGCCTTGATGGCCGCATCGGTGCCGTGAAAGCGCCGTGCACCGAAATCCACGACCCTACGGCCGCGCGCAGCGGTGATCACGCGCGAAGCCTTCGATGCCGCCATGGTCTGGTAGTGCACCTGATTCATGATGAAGGTCTCGACCAGTTGCGCCTGCGGCAGCGGCGCGATGACTTCGAGAATCGGTTCGTTCGCATACACCACCGTGCCTTCCGGCACGGCATGCACTTCGCCGGTGAAGCGGAAGTCCGCCAGCCATGCGAGAAAGCGGTCGCTGAACTTGCCGAGACTGCGCAGATAGGCGATGTCGCCGTCGTCGAAGCGCAGGTTCTCCAGATAATCGAGCACCGTTTCGAGTCCGCAGGCGAGCAGGTAGTTGCGCCGCTGCGGCAACCGCCGCACGAACAGGCTGAACACCGCCTCCTTCTCCATGCCCTCTTCCAGATAGGCCTGGAGCATGGTGAGTTCGTACAGATCGGTGAACAGCGCGTGGCGGTCGGCTGTCATGGGCGCGGGCTTACTCCAGGTCGGCGGGTCGGGCGCGTTCGTATTGTTTCGGCCAATGGACATCCGCTTTCAGCGCATGCGCGGCACGCAACGGCCAGTACGGATCGCGCAGCAATTCGCGCGCGAGGAAGACCACGTCGGCCTGTTCGGTCGCGACGATCTGCTCCGCCTGACGCGGTTTGGTGATCAGCCCCACCGCGCCGGTGGCAATGCCCACCTCGGCGCGTATGGTTTCGGCGAAGCGCACCTGATAGCCGGGGCCGACGGGTATCTTCGCGCCGGGCGCGACGCCGCCGGTGGAGCAGTCGATGAGATCGACGCCGAGATTGCGCAACTCGCGCGCAAGCACCAGGCTCTGTTCCAGATCCCAGCCGCCGTCGAGCCAGTCGGTCGCGGAAATGCGCACGAACACCGGCCGGTGCTCCGGCCACACTTCGCGCACGGCGCGCGTGACCGCAAGCGGGAAACGCATGCGGTTTTCCAGGCTGCCGCCATATTCGTCGCCGCGACGATTGGCCAGCGGCGACAGGAACTCGTGCAGCAGATAGCCGTGCGCCATGTGCACTTCCACGACCTGGAAACCGGCATCGAGGCTGCGCACCGCGGCTTCGCGGAAGCGCTCCACCGTCGCATCGATGTCCGCCTTCGTCATTTCGATGGGCGTCGGCCAGTTTTTGTCGAAAGGCAGCGCGCTCGGAGCCAGGCAATCCCAGCCGCCCTGCTCGCGCTCGAGCGGCGCGCCGCCGTCCCAGGGGGCGGCGGTGGACGCCTTGCGGCCGGCGTGCGCGAGCTGGATGGCGCTCACCGCACCCTGCGCTTCGATGAAGCTGCTGATGCGCTGAAAGCGGTCGCGCTGCGCGTCGTTCCAGATGCCGGTGTCCCCGGGCGAAATGCGCCCGGCGGGCGACACGGCGGTCGCCTCCACCATCACCAGTCCCGCACCGCCGACAGCGCGGCTGCCCAGGTGGACGTAATGCCACTCGTTGGGCAGCCCGTCCTCGGCCGAGTACTGGCACATCGGGGAGACGAAGGCGCGATTGCGGAACAGCGTGTCGCGCAGCCTGAAGGGGGAAAACAGCTTGCTCATGACGCTTTTATACCCGGGATTGCCTGTGCGTGCGAGACCGGGTACCCGCCTCCCGGCGGCGGGAAATCAGCGGCCGTTGAAACGCCCGACGGCGGGGTCGTCGATCCAGATGTCTTCCGGCTTGCGGAAGCGGAAGGCCTGCTGATGCAGTTCGGACAGCGCGAGCAGCGCACGCACCACATCGGGCGGGAAGCCCGCGCGGTTGCCGCGTTCGTCGATCAGCATGCGATTGAAGAAGGCATCGCCTTCGGGCGTCCCCCAAAGCTGGCGGATGGCTTCGGCGATGCGCGGATAATGGGCCGCGACGATCGGCAAGGGCCGGTAAGGCTCGGAACGTGGATATTCGCGCTCGAGTTGCTCGGCGCGCAGGCGATCCAGATCGTCGTTGTCGAACAAGGCGGGGAAGCCGCCGTTGTCACCCTGGCCCATTTCATCTCCCTAAAAACCGCATTGACACTGTTGCGCAACCGTAGGGAGCCGGCCCGCGGCGGTCAATCCGCCGAACAGGCTAATTACATAGGCATTGCAGACATTCATCCCCACGGCGCTGCATTTGCGCGGCGTCTGCTTTTGGTTTTGTAGGGACGAATCGCCGCGTGGCGCGACGATAGCATCGGCGCCCCGCCCCCGCAATACGCGAAATGCTTGCCGCACCTGCCTGGGTGCCGCAATATCGCGCCCGCAATGGCCACACTCAAATTACGCAAACCGGCAAGCGCCGATCCGCAACGCCCGCCCGTACGACGCGCACCCACCGCGCGCCGCACACAGCCCGCGACGACCGCAGAGACCGCGCCGCCCGCCAAACCGAAAAAAGCTGCGCGCGCAAACGAAGCAACGAAGACCCCGCGCGACACGCCCCGCACCGCGCGGCGCCCCGCCGAAACGACGCCACCGCGTGCCGGAGCGAAGCGCGCTTCGCCCCGCCCCACCGCCCCGCGTGCGGCAGCGCAAGCGACTCCCGCAGCACCGCCTCGCGCCCATCCGCCCGGCAGCGTGCGCCTGTCCAAGCGCATGAGCGAACTGGGCCTGACCTCGCGCCGCGAAGCGGACGAATGGATCGAACGCGGCTGGGTGCGTGTGGACGGTGAAGTCGTGTCGGAGCTGGGCTCCCGCGTCCTGCCGCATCAAAAAATTACAATCGACAAACGCGCCACGCGCGAACAGGCAGCGCGCGTCACCATCCTGCTCAACAAACCGGTGGGGTATGTCAGCGGACAGGCCGAACAGGGCTACAAACCGGCAATCACCCTCATCACGCCCGAAAACCACTGGTCCGAAGATCCGACCAAACAGTCGTTCAAGCGCGAACACCTCAAGGGCCTCGCCCCCGCCGGGCGGCTCGACATCGACTCGGTCGGCCTGCTGGTGCTGACGCAGGACGGCCGCACCGCCAAACAACTCATCGGCGAGCGCTCCGACATCGAGAAGGAATACCTGGTCCGGGTCGAATACACGAAGGGCGGCAAGCTGCCCGCCAAGTCGCTGGCGCTGCTTAACCACGGCCTGGAACTCGACGGCGTTCCGCTGCAACCGGCCAAAGTCAGTTGGCAGAACGAAGACCAGTTGCGCTTCGTGCTGCGCGAAGGCAAGAAGCGGCAGATCCGCCGCATGTGCGAGGCGGTCGGCCTCAAGGTCGTGGGATTGAAACGCGTGCGCATCGGCCGCATTGCGCTGGGCAAACTGCCGCCCGGCAAGTGGCGGTATTTGCACTGGAGCGAGAAGTTTTAGAGAAGCAGTCGAGAGTCGAGAGCGAAGAGCCGGGCGCACAGAACGCGCGGCCCGCAAGCCGTTCGTGGTGAGCGCGCGCAGCGCGGACCGGAATTCAGTCCGCCGTTGACGAGACATCCGAAAACACCGGCGTGTTCACCTACCGCCGCCGCATTGCACCCAAAGCCAGCAGCGGCAGCGCGATCCCCAGCGCGACGGCGACACGATTGCGATTGAGCCACGCCTGCATGCTGTGCGGCAGCGCGCGCGCGTCGAAGCGGCCGTGCGCGCCACGACCTTCCCGCACCGGCGCGTAGAGATTGTCCACGCGCCCGGGTGGAATCGGCTCGTTGTCGAGTTGGCCTTCCCAGGCTTCGAAGGCGAGGCGGCGATCGAGATAGCCCGGCAGCACTTTCTGACCCAGGATCGCCTGCGCCGCGGGCCAGCCTACCCATACTTCGCGGCGCGGATGTTGCGCCGCACGGTAGATGCTTTCCGCCGCCACTTCGGGCTGGAAGATCTTGCCCACGGGCATGGGCTTGCGCCGCAGCGTGGTGCGCCCCCAATCGAATTGCGGCGTGTTGAATGCGGCCAGATGCACGTGTGTCAGACGGACGTTGCTGCGTTCGTGGATCAGTTCGCAGCGCACCGAATCGATGAAACCGCGCACCGCGCTTTTTGCGCCGCAATACGCCGCCTGCAAGGGAATGGAACGATACGCGAGCGCCGAGCCGACCTGCACGATGACGCCGCGGTCGCGCGGCATCATGTGTTTGAGCGCCGCGAGCGTGCCCCATACCGAGCCGAGATACGTCACCTCGGTCGCGCGTTTGAAGTCCTCGGGGTGCACCGCCATGACCGGCGCAAAGATGGTGGCCATGGCGTTGTTGACCCACACGTCGATAGCGCCCCACTCGCGCTCGACCTGTGCGGCAGCCGCTTCCACCGCGGACTGATCGGCGACATCGGTGGGAATGATCAGCGCTTCGCCGCCCGCCTGCTCCACCTCGCGCTGCGCACCGGCCAGGCCTTCGGCACCGCGCGCGAGCAGCGCGACGCGCCAGCCGCGTCTGCCGAACGCCACCGCCGTGGCACGGCCGATACCGCCCGAGGCGCCGGTGACGACGGCGACGCTCATCGCCGTCCCCGGAAAATCGACAATCGTTGCCGCATGGGGATCTCCGCAATCGTGATGCGCAGCCCCTGCAGCCGCCGTTCCCGGAACGGCGCGGCGCCTCAGCGTCGCGCCAGTACCGGGTCGAGCCGTTCGAGATCGTTGATCACCCGCCACTCCTTCGCGCCGGCGTCTTCCAGACGTTGCTGCCAGGCTTCCAGCCGCCCGAAGTAGCGCCGCGGATCGGCGTTGTCCGTGCGCAGCTTGACCACATTGACCGCGATTACGCGAATGCCGGTCATGTCGATGGGAAAGTCCCGGACGGTGTTCTGATCGAGTTCTTCCTGCATATCGGAAAACACGATAAGCGTTTTGGTGCCGGCACCGCTCTCGTTCAGGTATTCCGCGCCCTGCAGCAGCCCGCCGGTGATGTCAGTGTAGCGACTGCCCTGAACGCCCTTGAGAAAGGCATCGACCGCTGCCTGAAACGCGCGCTTCTGCGCATTCGCCTGCGAGGGCCGCTGATCGAACGTGACCTTGGCGATGATGTCCTTCTCGCTGAAGCTGCGGCTTTCCACCCGGGCGACGGCGAGCGAGTCGCCGGGATTCAATGTGCCGAGCAGATAGTTGACGATGCGATGGGCCTTGACGGCTTCCTGCGCGTAGGTGCCCGAGGTGTCGATGAGCACGTACACCGCATGCGCGTGGTTGCGCGCGTCGCCGCAGCCGGCGAGCAGCGCCACGACCAGCGCAAGCAGGAGCGGCGCCAGATGGCTGAACACGATTCTCACGAAGCCCTCCTCCCTTCCTCGGCTTCGAGGGCGGGCGCGACAGGTGGCGAGACCTCGGCCACGGCGCGCTTGCCGAGCCGCTCGATCATCAGCGGCACCACGATGATCAGATCGTAGAGCGTGATCAGCACCCGGCTCGTGTGTTTCGCGATGTGGCCGACCAGGCGCAGCACAAAGGCGAGCAGCCGCATCAACGCGAGTGCGATCACACCGCCCACCGTGCGCGCGGAATGAATGAGCGATTCCAGCGGAATGGCGACGAAGGCCAGCGCGAAGGGCAGGATGAAACCGAGCACCATCTGCCCGATGGTGGGGATATTGCCCACCCACTTGTCCGCGATCATCACCTGCTCGGCACCCAGGGCCAGCGACTGGATCAGCGCCTGCTTGTCGGCGATCAGCATGTCGCGCATGAGCGCGAGCGAGGCCTCGACCGCGGCGAGGACGATCAGCAGCGTACCCGACACCCACAGCAAGCGACGCCGCATACGATCGTCCAGTTGCGCGATGGGCGGGAAGAGGTTGGTGATGCGCAGCGTCTCCATGACGAACAGGCCCATGGAGGTTTCCACCAGGATGATGACCAGCGCCGCGACTTCCGAGGTGCGCAGATTGCCGGCGAGGATGTCGCCCGCGCCGACCATTTCGGACATCGGCAGTGCGATCAGCTTAAAGTTCACGAACGCCCCGCCGGCGGCCACCGCCAGCACCAGCAGCGACACCACGAGTTGCGTGAAGGCCGACACCGTGAGCGCATGCGCCACGCGGTCGCTGTTGGCAGTGATTTCGCCGTACTTGTCCATTTGCGCGTCCACGATGGCCGCGCTCGACCGCAGTCCCTCCAGCTTCTGGTCCACGCGCGACAGGGTGCGCTCGACCGAACGCCAGAACGGCAGGAACCGGCCCAGGATGCGATGGCGCGACTTGTAGGCGCGGCGGTACTCGGCCAGCGACTTGTCGTGCATGACGTTGATCGAGGTGCTGATATCGGCGAGGATCTTCTGCACCATCTCGTTGCCCGACTTCACCCGGGCGACGGCGGCGACCGCCTCCACCCAGTCGGGCGAGGCCGGCGGCACTTCGCCGCACTTCTTGTAGTCCTCCTCCATGCACGCGATTTCGTCCTGCAGCTTGCGCTGCAGCGAGGGGTAGCCGTCCAGGTCGCGCGTCACCAGCCCGCTCACGCGTTCGAATTCGCGCTCGATGCGGGCTTCCACTTCGCGACGCGCCTGTCCGAGCAGCACCGCGCGGTTGCGTGCATGCAGTTCGTCGGCCGCGGCACTGAGCCAGCGCGAGATCGCGCGCAGCGGGCCGGCGATGGCCTGACCCGTCGAACGGACGAGTTCGTGCACCGACGTGCGCGCCGCATAAAGAAACGCCACGGCGCCCAGCAGCCAGGTGGCGGCAGACAGGCCGGGATTGCCCGGCCAGATCATCCAGATGCTGTCCATGGAAAGCACTTTCCGTTCTAAGGTAAGGAATGCCGGCAACCATAGAGGCCGGAGGCCGAGCACGCACCTTGCCGGTTGTCACGACGGGGGGATTATGTCGCGTCCGCGCGCGAATTCGCGCACCGAGCTGTCGGACATATGACAAATGCATGAACCGCCGGCCGGTCAGGCGCGCCGCTTGCGTGGCGGCCGGATCGGGCACGCCACCGCACTCGATGTGAAACCGAACGACAACGGCCACGATTCCTTCCTCGCCAAGACGATCGGGCGCTCGCGCCTTATCGTCATCGTCGCCGTCATCGCCGTGCTGCTGGCCGCCTTCTCGCTCTTCCTCCTCGGCGCGATCATCGCCTTCAAGACCGTCATCGAAGCCTGGTACGGCGTGTTCGCGGAAACCATCGGGCCGACCGACCTCACGGTGCGCTTCCTGGAAATCGTTTCCGTGATGCTGAAGGCGGTGGTGTTCTATCTCATCGGCGTGGGCTTCTACAGCCTGTTCATTTCGCCGCTCAATCTCACCATCGCCATGGGCATCGAGACGCTCAACGATCTGGAGACGAAAATCATCAGCGTGGTGATCGTCATTATGGCGGTCCACTTCCTGCAGCGCTTCATCCAGCATGAGGAGACGTTGGATCTGCTCATGATGGCCGGCGCGCTCGCGCTGGCCACCCTGGCACTGGTGTATTTCAAGACGCACGCCTATCGCGAAGCGAAGGAAACCAAGGCGGAGCGCACGCAGGCGCAGCAGCACGCGCGCAAGGAGATGTTCCGCGAGTCGCACGAGGAGCACGACGTGGAGCACGGCGGCGAAACGAAAGTGAGCTTGCGCGACGCCGGCGCAGACGAGGAACAGCGACCCGACTAGGCGCTCAGCGCAACGTTGCCGTACGCCCGGTCAATGCGGGGCGCAGCCAGCGCAGCATGAGCGCCAGCGCCGCGATGAGATACACCGCGCCGGCCGGCACCCACATGATCAGGCCGCCCAGTTGCTGATCGACCAGCGGATCGAGACCCAGCAGCGGCGAACGCGTGAGATAGACCGAATACCACACGCTCGGCGCAAAGGTGATCAATGCCCCCAGGATGCCGGTGTGGATCAGCGTGGTGAGCAGCGACAGAATCGGTACGCCGGGCGCGACGCGCGCATCGCGCCCCAGCACGGTCCACCAGAACAGCAGCGCGGTGGCGAGAAAGCAGATGTGCTGCAAGGTATGCGCGGTATCGTCGACCAGCGTGGCGTTGAACAGCGCCGGCGCGTGCCAGGCCCACAGCGCGACAGCGTGCAGACCCCAGGCCGGCACGGGCGCAGTGATGAAACCCCACGCCGCAGCAAAAAGGGGGTGACGCATGCCGCGCCCCGCGCTGCGCCGCCCTTCTGCCGACAGTGCCCAGGTCCAGGCGGCCAGCGGCCGACTCAACACCATCAGCGGCGCACCGACCGCCATCAGCAATTCATGCTGCAGCATGTGCGCCGCGAAGGAATAGGTGCCGAGCGTCTCGATGGGCGACAACAACGCAACGGCCAGCGCCAGCCAACCTGCGACGAAGTACAGGAGCTGCACATAACTGATGCCGCGCCCGCGACCGGCGCGGCGCCACAGCCTGATCACGCCCCAGCCGTAGAGCAGCGCGCTGACAACCAGCGGCACGCCGGTCCAGGGATCGAAACTCAAATGCGGGTCCGGCGGCACGGTCGACGCCGCGATGCGGCTGACATCATGCGCCCACGCTCCGGCCGCGAACCAGGGTGCCAGCACAAGTAAGGCAAAACGCAGGCGCAAGCATCGCTCCAACGGACATGGACCAGCGCGCAAGCCGCAATCGGCATGCCCGTGGTGCGCGCAAAAGCGGGTCCGTTCCTTTCTTGGAGAGGAGCGATGTCCGCCCTCTTCCCGCTCTCGCCCCTGCGCCTCGCCGGCGCGCTGCTGTGCTGCCTCTCGTTGGCCGCCTGCGGCGACTCGTCGGAATCCCATACGGCCGCTGGCGATCCGGAACGCGGCCGCGAACTGCTCTGGCAATTCGGTTGCGGCAGTTGCCATCGGATCGAAGGCGTCGTCGGCGCGGTCGGCGAAGTCGGCCCGCCGCTCGACGGCATCGCGCACCGCGTCTACATCGCCGGTGTGCTGGCCAACACGCCGGAGAATCTGGTGCGCTGGATCCGCGTGCCGCAGGAGGTCGATCCGCTGACCGCCATGCCGAACCTGGGCGTCACCGAAGAGCAGGCGCGCGACATCGTCGCGTTCCTGCATCGCCGAGGATGACGCCATGAGCTTGCGCGGTGCCATCAAGCTTCTACTCGCGCTGGGAATACTCGGCGCGCTCGCCGGTGCCGCGATGGTTTATTTCGGCGTTTACAACGTCGCCGCGACACAGCAGCACACGGCGCCGGTCTATTGGCTGCTCAACGCCTCGCTCAAACGCGCGGCAGCGGTGCGCGCGAAAGACATCGAACCGCCGCCGCTGGACGATCCGCAACGCATCGCCAACGGGCTGGTGCTCTATCGCGAGCATTGCATGAACTGTCATGGCGCGCCGGGCGTGCCGCCCAATGCCTTCGCGCTGGGCATGACGCCGCTGCCCGCCAATCTCGCGCACACGGCGAAGACCTGGCCCGCGCGCGAGATGTACTGGGTGGTGCGCTACGGCATCAAGATGACGGGCATGCCGGCGTGGGAATTCCGTCTGCCCGACGAACAGATCTGGGACGTCATCGCCTTTCTGGTCGCCATGCCGAAGATGACGCCGCTCGACTACCAGGCACGCGCGAAAGCCATCGGCGAAGGTCCGCTCAAACCGGCGCAGACACAACAGCGCGAAGACGCGATCACAGCCAAGCCCGATCCTTTCGAAGGCAATGCGGAACGCGGCGCCATCGCCATGCAGCAATACGCCTGCGTGACCTGCCACGAAATTCCCGACGTGGTGGGCGCCATCGCGCCCGTCGGCCCGCCGCTGAAGGGCATGGCGACGCGCGGCTTCATCGGCGGCGTGCTGCCCAACACGCGGGCCAACATGGTGCGCTGGCTGCGCGACCCGCAGGCCGTCGATCCGCGCACGGCGATGCCCAATCTCGGCGTGACCGAACGCGACGCGCACGATCTCGCCGCGTTTCTGGAAACGCTCAAATGAGGCGCGCACGCACGCTCATTCTGCTGCTGCTCGTTCCCGCCGCCGGCTGTCGCGGCATGCAACACGCGCTCGATCCGGTCAGCGGCGAAGCGGCGTTCATCAGCAATTTGTCATGGCTGCTCTACTGCGGCGCAACGCTGATCTTCGTCACGGTGATGGCGCTCGCGGCCTATGCGATTTTCGGACCGCGCGGACGCAACCCGCTCGCGCACCGCAATCTCATCATCGGCGGCGGCATCGTCTTTCCGGCCGTCACGTTGACGGCGTTGATGATCTACGCCTTCGTCGGCGCGCCCAATCTGCTGTTGCGCGGGGAACCCGAACTGCACATCGAAGTGACCGGCGAACAATTCTGGTGGCGCATGCGTTATCTCGACGCGGCGGGCAAGGCGCAGTTCGAAACAGCGAACGAAATCGTCATTCCGGCCGGCACCACTGTCGCATTCCACTTGCGCACCGCCGATGTGATCCACAGCTTCTGGGTGCCGAATCTGCACGGCAAGCTCGACATGATTCCCGGCCATCCCAAGACCATGCACGTGCATGCGGAACGCACGGGTCAGTACCGCGGTCAGTGCGCCGAGTATTGCGGCACACAGCACGCGAAAATGGCCTTCGTGGTGGAAGTCGTCGCGGCCGACGCCTTCGAGCAGTGGCGACGCGCGCAAGGCAACGAAGCACGCGCGCCCGACACGCCGCTGCTGCAACGCGGACGCGAAGTCTTTCTGACTTCCGGTTGCGCCACCTGCCATACCGTGCGCGGCACGAGCACGGGCGGCGCGCTGGGCCCCGATCTCACCCATGTGGGCAGCCGCCGCACGATCGGCGCAGGGTTGCTGCCGAACGGCATCGGCGCACTAGGCGGCTGGATCGCCGACAGTCAGGCGCTCAAACCGGGCAATCGCATGCCGGCGTTCAACAGTTTGCCGGCCGCCGATCTGCAAGCGGTCGCCGCGTATATGGCGAGCCTGGAGTAAGGCAATGATTGATTTCCAGGCGCAACCCCTGCCGCTCAATTTCGCCGTAATGGCCGCGGCCGGCTTTGTGGTGTGGATGGCGGGCACGCGACTGTCCCGTTACGCGTCGGTCATTTCGGATCGCACCGGCATCGGACAAGCGGTGATGGGCATGCTGTTGTTGGCGGCCGTCAGTTCGCTGCCCGAAATCGCCATCGTCATCACCGCCGCGTTGGACGATGTGGCGCCGCTCGCGGTAAACAACCTGCTCGGCGGTGCGGCACTGCAGATCACGCTGCTCGCACTGGCGGATGTCACGCTTGATCGCAGCGCGTTGACCCACGTGGTCGCGAAGCCGAGCGTGTTGTTGCAGGGCGCGCTCGCCATACTGATGCTTGCGCTGGTCGTTGCCGCTGTCCTCATCGGCGACCACTCGGTCCTCGGCGTCGGCTTGTGGTCCTGGGGCATTCTCGCGATCTACCTCAGTGCCACGTGGACCATTGCGCGCGCACGCGACGCGTGGACCGCGGAAACGCCGGACGCGGCCCCGACGGCCGATCTCGACACCGGCGAAGGGGCACCCGGCGCACCGCGGGAAGACGAAACGATGAGCCTCGCCACGGTGCTATGGCGTACAGCGCTCGCCGCAGCCGTCATTCTCCTGGCCGGCTATCTGCTCGCGCGTACCGGCGACGCGATCGCGGAGCAGACGCCGCTGGGCGCGAGCTTCGTCGGCGCGGTGCTGCTCGCCTTCTGCACTTCGCTGCCGGAAATCAGCACGGTGTATGCGGCGGTGAAACTCCGCCGTTATGTGATGGCGGTGTCGGAGATCTTCGGCACGGCGATGTTCAACATCGCGCTGATCTTCCTTGTCGACGCCGTTTACGGCGGCGGCCCGGTGTTGTCCGAAGCGGGGAAATTCTCCGGCTTCGCGGCACTGCTGGTGATCGCCTTGTATGCGATCTACATGGTGGGTTTGATCGAGCGGCGCAATCGCACCTTCCTCCGCATGGGGATTGATTCCCTGACTGCGCTGCTCTTCTACTTCGGCGGGCTCGCCGTGCTTTATCAACTGCGATGAGCGGCGCGATGATGAGCGAACGCAATCTCCCCAACCCGGCACCGCGCCCGCCGAGCGAATTCGACAAGCTTTGCAGGATCTGGCGCCCGCCGCGCGGCTGGCGCTTCCTCAGCGCGGTCAACAACACCTATATCGGCATGTTCTATGTCGGCACGGCGCTGCTGTTCTTTATCCTCGCCGGCATTCTGGCGCTGCTGATGCGCGTGCAGCTTGCCGTGCCGGAAAACCAGTTTCTCAGTCCGGACACGTACAACCAGTTCTTCACCATGCACGGCACGGTAATGATGTTTCTGTTCGCCGTGCCGGTGGTCGAAGCGGTCGGCGTGCTGTTACTGCCCAATATGCTCGGCGCACGCGATCTGCCCTTTCCGCGTCTGTCTGCCTATGCCTTCTGGGCCTATTTCGTGGGCGGCATTGTGTTCTTCTGCAGCCTGTTCTTCGATGTGGCACCTGACGGCGGCTGGTTTCTTTACCCGCCGCTGTCCAGCATCGTCTTCTCGCCGGGCGTGAACAACGACTGGTGGCTGCTGGGCATCGGCTTCATCGAAATCTCCGCCATCGCCGGCGCGATCGAACTCATCGTCGGCATCCTGCGCACGCGCGCACCGGGCATGAAGCTGTCGGAGATGCCGATCTACGCCTGGGCCATGCTCGTACTGGGCGGCATGATCGTGTTCGCCTTTCCGGCGGTGATCGTCTGCACGCTGCTGCTGGAACTGGAGCGCGCGTTTCACTGGCCCTTCTTCATGGCCGACAAGGGTGGCGATCCGCTGCTGTGGCAACACCTGTTCTGGTTCTTCGGCCACCCGGAGGTGTACATCATCTTTCTGCCCGCCGCCGGCATGGTATCGATGATCGTGCCGGCCATGGCGCAGGTGAAGTTGATCGGTTATCGCCTCACGGTGCTCGCGCTCGTCGGCACCGGTTTCCTGAGCTTCGGACTGTGGGTGCATCACATGTTCACCACCGGCATTCCGCAACTGTCGCTCAGCTTCTTCACGGCGGCGAGCATGGCGGTTGCCATCCCGAGCGGCATACAGGTGTTCGCCTGGATCGCCACCTTCGCCGCCGGCCGCGCGAAGATGCATACGCCGACGTTGTTCCTGCTCGGCTTTCTGTTCATCTTCGTGCTCGGCGGGCTGACGGGCGTGATGGTCGCAGTCGTGCCCTTCGACTGGCAGGCGCACGACAGCTACTTCGTCGTGGCGCATTTCCATTACGTGCTGATCGGCGGCATGGTGTTTCCGCTCTTCGCGGCGATGTACTACTGGATTCCCACCGTCAGCCGGCGCGCGCTGTCGGAGCGGCTCGGTCGCTGGGTGTTCGCGCTGATGTTCATCGGCTTCAACGTGACGTTTTTCCCGATGCACATTATCGGCATGGCGGGCATGCCGCGACGCGTCTATACCTACGCCGAGCAACTGGGCTGGGGGCCGCTCAACATGCTGTCCACCGTCGGCGCATTCATCCTCGCCGCCGGCATACTGCTGTTCCTCATCGATATGGCACGCAACTTCCGCCCGTCCGCCACCGAGACGGCAGGCAACGTCTGGAACGCGGGCACCCTGGAATGGGCGCCGAACAGCGTGTACGCCCTTCGCAGCATTCCGACCGTGACCAGTCGCGAGCCGCTGTGGGATCAGCCCACGCTCGCCGAAGAACTCGACGCCGGTCACTGGTATCTGCCCGATGCGCCGACCGGCAAGCGCGAATCCATCGTCACGCATCCGATCGATGCGCGGCCGCAATACATCGTGCAACTGCCCGGACCGGCCTGGTCCTGCTTCATCGCCGCCTTGGGAACGGCCGCGTTCTTCCTGTTGCTGACGGTGAAGCTCGTGGCGCCTGCGGTCATCGGCGGCGTCATCGCCATCGCTGCGATCTGGTACTGGGCCTGGACCACCGATCCCGGACCGATACGCCTTCCCGCGGACATCGGCGGCGGCATCACATTGCCGGTCTACGCCACCGGACCGATGTCGCACTCCTGGTGGGCGATGGTCGTGCTGCTGCTGGTCATGGGCTCGATGTTCATGTCCGTGGTGTTCACCTATCTCTTCCTCTGGACGGTCTCTCCGGACGTGTGGCCCGCGCATGAGTCGCTTCCCGCACTCGGCACGCCGATCACTGCGGCGGCGGCGCTCTTGATCAGCGCGGCTTGTGCGCAGTACGCCCACACGCGACTCGACCGGCCGCATGCGACACGCGTTGCGCTGGCGCTCGGCGCGTTGACGCTGTTGGGCGCGCTCTTTCTGGCTTTGAGTGCGCAATGGCGCGTCGGTCTTTCGCCCACCGAGTCGGCTTATGGGGCCGCGGTCTACGGGATGCTTTCTTTGACCGGCGTTTTCATCGTCAGCACAGTCATGATGCAGTTATTCACGCTCGCGCGCTCCTGCTACGGGCTGTTGAACGCCGAGCGACGCGTCACCTTCGACAACACGCGGTTGATGTGGCTCTACACCGTTGCCCAGGGATTCCTCACGCTCGCGTTGCTGCATGGCTTTCCGAGAATGACGGGATGAACACGAAGCTGCCTTTCGCCACGACGAGTTTGCGCGTCGGCGCCGGCTTCCTCATCTGGGCGGCGCATTTCGCCGCGGTCTATGTTTATGTGGCGCTCGTTTGCGCGCGCGGCGATCCCGCCGCGCAGTGGTTGGGCACTTCGACCACACGACTCAACATCGGCTTGATCACGCTCATCGCAGTGGCGCTGCTCGGCTATGTGTCATGGCAGTCGCTGCGCGGCACCTGGCACGATGACATGCAACGCGCCGCGCAACCTTTTCTCGCCTGGCTCGGCGCCGCGATTGCGTTGTTCGGATTGCTCGCCGTGCTGTGGACGGCCATGCCCGCGCTCTGGGTCGCTCTCTGCCGCCCCGTATGACTGTCCAGGTCATCTCCCGGTTTTGTCGTGCCGCCGGTACGCGCGTTGCTGACCTATCGGTACGGTGCGTCGAAACGACGCGCATTTGATCAACGGCATAGGAGCAGACAACATGACGCAACTGAAACTCAGTCGAGTCGCGGCTGCGCTGACGCCGGTGTTGGCAGGAATGACGCTGGCGTTCAATGTGCAGGCCGCGAACGAAACCCAATCCACGGTAACCGCACCGGGCGCGCAGCACGGTCAGAGCGCAGAGGCGCAACAGCAGATGCAGGATGTACGCGCCTCCGAACTGATCGGCACCGCGGTCGAAGGCAGCGACGGCAAGCGTCTGGGCGACATCGAGGATCTGGTGATCGACCTCAACAGCCAGCGCGTGCATTACGCGGTGCTGGGACACGGCGGTATCGCGGGCATCGGCGAAAAGCTGTTCGCTTACCCCGTGAGCGCCCTGCAGCCCGGTCAGGAAGGCCGGCTGCGCCTCAACGTCAGTGCGGAAAAGCTGAAAGACGCACCCGGCTTCGACCGGCAGCATTGGCCGAAGTGGGGCAAGGACGATTACCAAGCCCGCGTCGATCGGTACTACGGCGAAGCCACACCGGTGAAACCGGATGAGGATCCGCGTTATGTGCGTGCGAGCGATTTCATCGGCAAGGACATCAAGGATCGGAGCAATCAGGATGTGGGCGAGATCGAAGATGTGATCGTCAACATGAAGGACGGCAGCCTGCATTACCTGCTGGTCGAGTTCGACGATTGGCATGAGAACAACGCCGGCCGCCTGTTCGCCGTCGCACCGAACGGCTTGCGCGCCGATCCGGAAGACAAGGACGATCTCAAGCTCGATGTGGATCGTCAGACGCTCGCCTCGGCGCCCGGTATCGAGATCAAGCGTCTCCGGGACAAGCGGGATCAGAGCTGGATCGCGCAGATGAAGCGCGATCTGGACTCGAGCCCGCCGATGCGCGGCGCGGTCGGCGCAACGCCGTCCAGCGACGCGGCGACGGCGACCTCGCCGGGCGGCCGCGCGCAGACCGAGCGTCTCCAGCAGGGGCCGGAGCCGATGCACCCCGGCGGCGGCCAACGCGCCACCGGCACGCCCGCGGATCTCCCGCAACCGGTCGACACGCAATAAGCACAATGCAACCGGAAAAAAACGGCGGCTGCGATGCCGCCGTTTTTTCTTGAAGGTGTTTTTTTGAAACGGAGCGGAGTCCGAAGTGTCGGACGCTTCCTGCCGAAGCGAACCGCAAGGCAACGCCCAAGTGCCTCGAGATAGCGCCGAACCCAACACGTCCCCTGCTTTCAAATGGGACTACCCGCCCATCGGCGATTACGCCGTCATCGGCGACTGCCGCACCATCGCGCTGGTGTCCCGGGAAGGCTCGGTGGACTGGTTGTGCCTGCCGCACTTTTCCGCCCCCTCATGGTTCGCCGCGCTGCTGGACAAGGATGGCGGCGGCCGCTTCGCCGTGCGGGTGCGCGAGCTGCGTCAAGCGGCGCATCGCTACGTGGCAGACACGAATGTGCTCGTGACGCAGATGCACGGCCCGGGCGGCACAATGCAACTCACCGATTCGGTATCGGTGATCAGCGAGGATCGTGCGCTGGAACTGGCGCCGGAGCATGAACTCATCCGGCTGGTGGAATGCACGGAAGGCGAAGTGGACGTGGAAGTGTTCTTCCAGCCGCGTCCGCATTACGGCTTGTCGGTACCGAAACTGCGCGACCGCGGCAAGCTCGGTTGGCAATGCGTTTGTAACGGTGACGTGGCCTTCCTGCAAACCGATATTCCACTGCGCGAAATCGAACCCGGCGTACTCTATGGGACGACCAGGCTACGCGCCGGCGACAAGCGGCAGGTGGTGTATGGCTATTGCGAGAACGATGTGAGCATCATCGCCCCGCTCGGGCCGGCCATCGAACATCGCGTGGAGGCGACGCAGCGCTGGTGGAAACAGTGGTCGGCGCAATGTCTCTACGAGGGCCCGTATCGCGCGGCGGTGTTGCGCAGCGCGCTGACGCTCAAGTTGCTGACCTATTCGCTGTCCGGCGCGGTCATCGCCGCCGCGACGACGTCATTGCCGGAAGGCGATACCGGCGACCGCAACTGGGATTACCGCTATTGCTGGCTGCGCGACACCTCGCTGGTCCTCCAGTCGTTCATCGACCTGGGTTTCTACGCCGAGAGCGAAAGCTTCCTCGCCTGGATGTTGCACGCCACACGGCTTACGCAACCGCGCCTGCAGGTCATGTACGACATCTACGGCGAAACCGCCCTCACCGAACGCGAACTGCCCCACCTCTCCGGCTACCGCAACCTCGGACCGGTGCGCATCGGCAACGGTGCACACGACCAGTTGCAACTCGACATCTACGGCGACTCGGTGCAGACGGCCTACGACTTCGTCGATCGCGGCGGGTATCTCGATCGCTACGAACGCAGACTGCTGCGCGGCTTCGGTCGCGTGGTGCTCAATTGCTGGCGCCTGCCCGACGCCGGCATCTGGGAGATTCGCGGCGAGCCGCGGCACAACACCTATTCCAAGCTGATGTGCTGGACCACGCTTCACCGCCTGCTCGAACTCGACAAGCGCGTCGGCCTGAAACTGGACCGCGATCTCTATGAACGCGAGTTGCAGTCGATCCGCGAAGACATCGATCGGCACGCCTACGACCCGGCGCGCAACACCTACGTCGGTTACTACGGCGGCACAGTGCCCGACGCAAGCCTGCTGCTCATGGCGCGTTACGGCTTTCTGGAGGCGCGCGATCCGCGCATGGTCGGCACCTATCGCTTCATCGAGCGCGAACTGGGCGTGGACGGCCTGCTGTTCCGTTATCCGCCCGGGGCCGGATACGACGGTGTGGGCGGCAGCGAGAACCTGTTCGGCATCTGCTGCTTCTGGCTGGTGGACTACCTTGCGCGGCTGGGCGACCGCGACAAGGCGCAGCGGCTGTTCGAACAACTGCTCGGTTATGCCAGCGACGTCGGGCTTTATGCGGAGGAATTCGACTTGCATACCAAGGCGCCGCTTGGCAACTTCCCGCAGGCTTTCACCCATGTGGGCCTCATCACCGCCGCCCTGTCGCTCGAGCAGGCGCATGAGGGACGCCGCGGTCAGGAGATCAGCAAATGACGCCCGCCTCGTTCGCCATCGTGGAGATCCTGATCTGGGGCCTGATCGCGACGCTCGCCATGGGCGCGATCCTTTTCGCCAGTCAGAATTTCGGCTGGTCGCGCCTGGATCTGCCCTTCCTGCTCGGGACGGTCTTTACCGGTGAGCGCCATGCCGCGAACGTGCTCGGCTTTACGCTAACCATCCTCGTCGGCTGGTTCATCGCCTTCTTCTACTACCTCTTCTTCGCGGCCTTCGGCGAGGCGAACTGGTGGCTGGGCGCCGCCGCCGGATTCGTGCACGGCCTGCTGGTCCTCACTGCGCTGTTGCCGCTCATGCCCTACATCCATCCGCGCGTCGCGTCCGAATACGACGGCCCCAGCCTGCGACGCCGACTCGAACCGCCCGGCTTTCTGGGCCTGCATTACGGCTACCGCACGCCGGTTGTCACCCTGATCGCGCAGACGGTCTACGGTGCCGTGCTGGGCGCGGGTTTCGAACTGGTTTTCTGATCTTTGACAGCCCGCCCGCGTCATAACCCTGCCGCTTCCGGGAACGCTCGCTGCAGCGCCAAAGCCATCTCATCCGGGAGGATCGTCATGGACATCGACACCGCCATGCAGGACAAGGACGACGCTAATCTGGCTACCGAACTGCTGCGTCACGACCACGCCGTCATCCGCCAGTTGTTCGACCAGTTCCAGGATGCGATCGACGAGGACGGCCATGCGCGTCAGGCCATCGCGCAGGAGATCTGCATGCAGTTGGAACTGCACAGCCGCGTCGAACTGGAAGTGTTCTATCCCGAGGTGCACGAGGAAGACCCGGGCTTCGTCGACAACGCGGTGGACGATCACGAGGACATCGCCGCCACCATCGAAGAGATTCGCGAGCTGCCGGCCGCAAGCGAAGAGTACGAGGACTACATCCTCGAACTGATGGACATGGTGGAGGAGCACGTCACCGAAGAAGAGGAAGTGCTGTTTCCGGATCTGGAAGCGCGCATTCCCGACACGCTCGCCACGCTCACGGACGACATCATCGCCTTCAAGGAACGCGTGGTCGGCTCGGTAGAGGACCTGGAAGGCCGCGCCTGAGGCTTTACACCCTCACGGCGCGAAACGCGCCCACCACCCGCCCGGAATCGTTGCCCTCGACCACGACCTTGCCGGTCAGTTCCTCCGCGGAACTGCTATCGAAGCGCACGCGGTAGCTGGCGAATTTCGACGGATACTCGAAGCCGTTCTGCTCGCAGCGGAACTCCGAGCGCAGGCGGCAACTGCGCAGTTCGTGGCGCGGCAACAGGAAGCGCCACTTGCGCACGATGTCGAAGCTGTGGAACTCCACGCACAGTTGCGACAGCCGCTCGGTGCCCGAGCAAAGCGACCAGGAACTCAAGCCCCAATAGGTGCGTCGATCCCGGCCCGCATCCCAGGACAGCGCGATCTTGCCTTCGGAGTGTGCGTCCTGCGCCGGCCGCCCGATCAGTTGCTCCGCCGCCCACTCGGGTGTCCAGCGGATTTCGGCGCGCAGCCACTGACCGCTGAACTTCGCGCGGTCCTTGATGAAACCCACGTAGAGTTTGCTGACGACGACCACGCCGATCGCCCACACGGCCTGACCGACGAGTTCCGTATACAACCCCTCCATAGCGTCTCCTCCCCGCGCATCGTCGCGCGCCGCCGAATTTGCGGCCGGCAGCGGTGCTGCGTCAACCGTCCGCCGGGCGAACCGTCCATGCTGCTGTAGTAGAATCGCCCGCGGCGTGGACGACCTCGCCTCCGAAGAACAACGTCCGGGACGGCCCGGCTCTGCAAAACAAGGAGAGCCGCATGGCTTGGACCCTCCTCATACTCGCCGGCCTGTTGGAAATCGTCTGGGCCTTCGCAATGAAGGAGTCCGTAGGCTTCACCCGACTGGGGCCTTCCATCATTACCCTCGTGGCCATGATCGGCAGCGTCGCCCTGCTCGCCGTTTCGATGAAAACGCTGCCGCTGGGAACGGCCTATACCGTATGGACCGGCATCGGCGCGGTAGGCGCATTTGTGGTCGGCCTGGTGGTGCTCGGCGAACCGGCCAGCGTGTTGCGCATCGTCGCGGCGGTGCTGATCGTCAGCGGCCTGGTACTGATGAAGCTCGCTTCCTGACGGCTCGCGCGGGCGTCGCCGGGAACGGGTGTTGCCTCCCCACCGGCACATCCACCGGAGACCGACAATGGCCACGCCCGCCCCTGCCGCACACACGCCGGCCGCCTTGCAGGCTTGCATCGATCTTTGTCTGGACTGCTACCGCAGTTGCCTTGCGGAAGCGACCGGGCATTGCCTGGAAAAAGGCGGACGGCATGCCGACGCGGACCATATCTCGCTCATGCTCGGCTGCGCGCAGCTTTGCCGCACCACGGCGGAGTTCATGCTCATGCAGACGAAACTGCACTACAAGGTATGCGGCGCCTGCGCCGAAATCTGCGAAGCCTGCGCAGTGAGCTGCGAACAACTGGAAGACATGGAACATTGCGTGGAGATCTGCCGACGTTGCGCCGACGAGTGCCGGCGAATCGCGCTCGGCATGACCAAGGCATCCTGAAAGCTCATTCGGGTCGCGCCGCATCGGGCGCCTGAGCCTCCACCCGTCGCACCATTTGCGCGCGCACGTCCTCCAGGCAACGCATGCGCGCCTCGGGCGCAAGCTTGTCGCAACGCTTGATCCAATCCGCATCCGCCTTGCGCGCCGCACTGCGCTCGGCCTGCTCGCCCGCTTGCCCACTCGGCGCCACTACGCCTTCGGCATTCTGCACCTTTTCATCGGCCGCAACGGGCGCGGCGTGGAGGCACAGAGCGAGCAGCAGGAAGAGGCGCATCGAGGTTCCGGATTCGAGCCGAACGACGCTCCACGCCACGCAAGCGCCGTACCGCGGCGATCCTCACTAACCGGCCATGCGATTGCGCAGCGGCGCCGCATCGCTGCGATGTCCGGCCAGCACGCGACGAATGGTGTTGACCAGGAGGCCCGGATCGAACGGCTTGGCCACGCGTTCGATGAAGCCGGCTTCGACGATGCGCACGCGACTCAATTCGGCAAAGGCGGTGACCGCGATGGCCGGTATGGCGTCGTCCTCCGAGACGCCCTTGCGCTTTTCCAGCGCCCGCACATTGGCGAGCACGCCGAAGCCGTCCTCCCCGGGCATGGCCAGGTCGAGCAGCAGCACATCCGGCCGCGTGTCCGGCAACTGCTCGTCCAGCAGCGCAATCAGTTCCGCGCCGGAGGACGCGCTGTGCACGGTGGCGCCGGCACGGCGCAGGGCGTGCGCAATGATGTCGCGCGCATCGGGATCGTCGTCCAGCGCACAGATCTGCACGCCGGCCAGCGGCGCGTCGCTGCCTTCGGCCGCCGCGCCGCTGGGCAGGCTCTCCGTCGCCACGCGGACCTGCGGGAGGGGCAGCAGCACCGTGAACGTTGCCCCTTTGTTCAACCCCTCGCTCTCGGCCGTGACGCAGCCGCCGTGCAATTCGATCAGATGGCGCACCAGCGCCAGACCGATTCCCAGCCCGCCGTGCTTGCGCGTGGTGGAGGAGTCCGCCTGGGTGAAGCGCTGGAACAGACGCGGCAGGAACTGCGCATCGATGCCGACGCCGGTGTCCGTCACCGCGATGCGCGCCATGTCGTCGGGCGTCACTTCCGCGACGATGCCGATGTGCCCTTCCTCGGGCGTGAACTTCACCGCGTTGGACAGCAGATTCATCACCACCTGGTGCAGCCGCGCCGGATCGCCCTCCACGCTGAGCGCACCGGGCGGATGATCGAACACCACATCGATGCGCTTCGCCGCCGCGGCCGGTCGCACCACTTCGATGGCGGCGTTCACCGTTTCGATGAGGTTGAGCGGCCGGTGCTCCAGGTTGAGCTTGCCGCTCATGATGCGCGAGGTATCGAGAAGGTCGTCGATCAGCCGCGCCTGATGATCGACATTGCGCTTGATCGCCTGCACCGCGCGTTCCAGGAGGTTTGCATCGACGGGATTGGAGTTGCCCAGCAGAAAACTCCAGCCGCGCAGCGCGTTGAGCGGCGAGCGCAGTTCGTGCGAGACCACGGCGAGAAACTCGTCCTTCGCGCGGTTGGCGCGCTCGGCTTCGTGGCGCAGGCGTTTCTCCGTGTCGATGAGCTGTTCCAGTTCGCGCTCGGCCTGCCGGCGGTCGGTGACGTCGATGGCGACGCCCAGCACCAGGCGCGTGCGCGCGACGGGATCGAACAGCCGCTCGCGGCAGTAGAGCCAGCGCCAGTCGCCGTCGTGATGACGGAAGCGCAGTTCGACCGTGCGCAGGCCGTCCTCGCCGTCGCGATAGTCGCGCAGATGTTTCATGAGCGAATGACGGTCATCGCGATGCACCAGTTCCAGCAGACCGTGGGTGGACATCGCGCGCAGCGCCTCGGCCTCGTAGCCGAGCGCCTGCAGCACCATGCCGCTGGCGAACACGATGCGGCCGTGATCCAGATCGAGCAGATAGAGCACCAGCGGCGCGGTATCGAGCAGGCCCTGCGTGAATCGCTGCGCCTCGCGCAAATCGTTTTCGATGCGCTTGCGCTCGGTGATGTCGGTGGCAACGGTGATCAGGCCGATGATGCTGCCGTTGACGTCGCGCAGCGGCGACTTGGTCGACAGGAAGGTGCGATACCCCTCCGGCGTCTTGAGCACCTGTTCCACGCGCTCGATCCGCCCCGAATGCAGCACGCGCTTGTCGTGTTCGTCGACACCGCGCGCGATGTCTTCATCGTCGATGAGGTCGGCGATGCGCTGACCGATCAGTTCCTGCTCGGTGCGGCCGAACAGGCGGCAGGTCGCGGGGTTCGCCATTACCATGCACTGTTGCAGGTTCTTCACGAAGATCAGGTCGGGCGTGCTTTCGGCCACGCCGCGGAACAGCGCCAGCGTTTCGTGCAGCGCGGCATTCGCCTGTTGCAGGGCGCTGGTGCGTTCGGCCACGCGCCGGTCGAGTTCGGCGTAGGCTTCGCGCAACACCTGCACGTGCTTGCGCCGTTCGCTGACGTCGCGAATGACCATCACGCCGCCGGAAATGCCGCCCTCGCCGTCATGGATCGGCGCGACGCTCACCTCGATGGGCAGACGTTTGTCGCCAGGCAGTTCCAACTGCAGATCGCGATAATCCCGCGCCCCTACCTCGCCGCGCAGCACGGCACTCAGCGGACAGTCGATCGGTCCGTTCTCGTCGTGAATGGCCACCCGGCCGGCGAGCGATTCGCGCAACAGACCGTCGATCGGTTGGCCCAGCAGCCGTGCCGCCGCGTCGTTCACCACGCGCACGACGCAATCGGCATCGGTGGCGATCACCGCATCGTAGATGCTGCCCAGCGTCACGCGCAGCCACTCGCGCTGGGTCTCCGCTTCGCGTTCGGCGCTGCGCCGCTCGGCGTCCACGCGGTTGAGCACATGCGCCAGCCAGAGCACGAAGGCCGCCAGGCCCAGCACGGTCAGCACGGTGAGAATCAGTCCGCCGGCGGCGGTATCCAGCCAACCGGCACGCTGCGCCGCCATGCGCGCAAGGCCGAGCAGGATGGGGAACACCACGACCACCGGCAACGAACGGCGCAGCACGATGGCGCCGACACGGCGGTCGCCGAGTTGATCGAGCAGCCACTCGTCGGGACGGCCGGCGAAGACGGCAAAGGCCAGCGCCAGCACGGACAGGCCACCGGCAAGCGACAACTCCACCAGCGCCGGCATTTCGATCATCAAGCGATAGGTCACACCCACCAGACCGGCGATGGCAAGCGCACCGGCCACCCCGGCGAAGAAATCCGCCGTGCGTCGCACCCAGTAGTTCGACCAGAATTTGCAGCCGATCGCGAACAGCACGGCGCTGGCGGTCAGCGCGGCATAGGGGCTGATTTCGTAAGCCCACACGCGATCGCTTTCCAACCACACCACGGCAAGCGCGATCGCCAGCATCGAGGCGCAGACGGCGAAGGCGGCATGGCGAGCCTTGGGCGAACTGCGCGCCAGCAGCCGCAGCGTCGCCGCCCCGCCGATGCCGAACACCGCCATGAGGGGATGCATGGGCGGCCAGCCCGGGATCAGCCGGCGCAACTCGTCCACATTGGCGATCCAGCCGATCACCGGCAGCGCGATCACGAACACCGCGAAAGCCAGCGCAGCATTGGCTGCACGCTGCAGCCGTTCGGCAAGCCGTTGCCGGTCCGCCGGATCGGCGCTCAATGCGAGAAGTTCGGTCGTAGGCCCTGCCAATACGCTCTCCTTGCGGCATGTGGCTTGCAGCGTCGCCGGCGTCTCCCTCCTGCACGGCGCGCCGGTTTGTGCAGCCGCCGTTTCCGTCCGATGCGCAGCCCGACGTCGCATGCCGGTTTCGCGATTCTCTCATTTGCGCGGCGGATGGCGCACGTCGGGATTATGGGGCAAGCAGGCGACATCAGCGGGGAGGCATGATCAAGCGCATCCTCATCGGCGCCGCCCTCACGCTGTTCGTGCTGGTCGCGGCGCTGCTGCTCGTCGTGCAATCCGCATGGGTACGCGGCATTGCCGAACGCCAGATCGAAAAGCTGACCGGACGCGAGGTCTCCATCGGCCGCCTGGACATCGATCTGCGCCGTTGTCTGCGCATCGAGGCGGACGAGGTGCGCATCGGCAATCCGGACTGGGCCGAGCGCGAGCACCTGCTCAACGCGCGGCATGTGAGTGCCTGTCTGGCCTGGCTGCCGCTGCTGACCGGCACTGCGCGCGTGAAATCCGCGGCGCTCATCGACGCGGAACTGAACCTCGAGCGCGACAGCCAGGGCCGCGCCACCTGGGCCATCGGCGCGGAGCAGAAGGAGGAGAAGGACGAACCGCCGCCGATCATCAACAACGTGCGCCTGAGCAATGTGCTCATCCATTTTCGCGATGCCGGTCTCGGTGCGGAACTGCAACTGCGTGCCGAAGGCGGCACGCCGGAGCAGCCGGACGTCGCCGTGCGCGCCCAAGGCCGTGTGCACGAGACGGATGTGCACGCGGTGCTTCACAGCCCGGCCGCGCTGCCCTCGCCCGAGGCACCGGTGATGGTTTCGCTCGCGCTGACCCTCGACCGGACCACCGCCGCGGTCGCCGGCCGTCTCACCTCGCTGGGTATCGACGGTCTCGACATGCAGCTCAGCATCGCCGGCGACAGTCTCGCTGCGCTCAACAAGCTGGGAAAAATCGAATTGCCGGATACGCCGCCCTACGCTTTGCGCGGCCGTCTGCGCAACCGGGCACGCGACCATTGGCAGGTGGACGGTCTGGCCGGCCGCTACGGCGACAGCGATGTTGCCGGACATTTCGCCCTCGAGTTGCGCGAAACGCGGCCCTTCTTCAGCGGCGAGTTCGACGTCAAGCTGCTCGATCTGGACGACGTGCTGCCGCTGGTCGGCGCGGCGCCGAAGACCGGACCGGGCGAAACCGCTTCCGCCGCGCAGCGGGCCAAGGCGCAAACGCAGAAGCGCGACGACACCATCTTCCCCGACAAGCCGCTGAGCTTCACCGCGCTCGACATCCTGGATGCCGACGTTCGCTTTCGCGCCGAACAGGTCAGGCGCCCCGATGCGGTGCCGATCAATGCGCTGGCCGGTCATCTCACCGTCGACAACGGCACGGTTCGGGTGCAACCGCTCGACTTCGAAGTCGCGGGCGGCAAGGTGGCAACGGCGCTTCTGCTTGAAGGACGCGCCAAGCCGCCGCGCGCGTCGGCGAGCATGGACGTGCGGCAAGTCAACCTGGCGAAGCTGCTGCCCGATCTGCAGAAAGAGGATGTCGCGGTCGGCACGCTGTACGGTCGCGGGCGGATCGAGGGACACGGCGCATCGGTTGCGAAACTGCTCGGCAGCGCAGACGGCGATGTGACGCTGATGGTGGACGGCGGCGAGATGAGCGCGCTGGTGCTGGAAGCGGCCGGACTCGATATCGCCGAGGTGGTGAAGTTCCTCACCATCAAGGGCAAGCCGGTGCCGCTGCGCTGCGCCATCCTGGACCTGCACATCGAGAACGGCCTCGCGCAGAGCGAGCTGTTCGTTCTCGATACCGACGACACGGTGTTCATCGGCGAAGGCCACGTCAATTTCGCCAACGAGGAGATCGACGTGACCATCCATCCGCGGCCGAAGGACGAAAGCATCCTCGCGCTGCGCACGCCGCTGCACCTGTCCGGCACGCTGGCCGATCCCAGCGCCGGCATCAAAGGCGGCAAGCTGGCCGCCAAGGGCGTGGCGGCGGTCGCGCTCGGCTTGGTCAATCCACTGCTGGCGATCCTGCCGTTGATCGAGACCGGGCCGGGGCAGGACAGCGACTGCGGCCAGTTCAGCCGGCGCGCGCAAACCGAACCGAAGAAGAATGCCCCCGCCGAGAACGAACGGGAGAAGGCGCGTGCAGCGGGACAAGAACAACGATCGAAGGACTGAAACAGCGGCCGCACGAAGAACCCTCATCGGGTACTCCGCAGGCGTTGTGTTTCAGGCGTCGAACGGCGGCAGCAGCGGACAAACCGTAATCAACGTCGCAGCAGCACGGCCGGCTCTTCTCCCGCCGGCGTGGCGACGACCGCGGGTTGCGCATGCACGACCGGTGCAGGCTGCGGCGGGGCAGCCGGCATGCGCTGCGTCGGACGACGCGACGCATAGGTCTTGGCAAGCCAGCGCGCGAGCCCCAGCGGCCCGCCGAACTGCGCTTGCACCAACGACAAGGTGCCGGCGCCGAGCAGCCCCAGCACACTGCGCTTCGCCGTCGCCTCGTTCTGCCGGCTCGCCTTCCGCGGCCGGAACAGGAACTTGCCGATGACGAAGCCGACGCCGAGCGCACCCAGCAGAAATTTGGGCGAGGCCATGGTGTGTAGCGCGCTGTCGCGCACGCCGTCCACATAGCCGACGAAAGCCTGCTCCAGCAGCCTGCGATCCGACGCAATGCAACGTTCGACGGCGTGGATTTCGTCGTCGAGGGAGGAAGGTTTCCACCTCATGCGCCGGTCTCGCCAGGCGTGCGCTCGGTCTCCGGCGCTTCGCCCTTCAACTGACGCAGAGTGGCGGCGAAAGGCATTTCGGACACCAGCGTGCGCATGCGCCACACGATGAAGCCGGCGCCGACCAGATTCACCACCGCGGCGATGACCAGCACCAGCGGCAGCGATACGTTCTCCTGCAGCAGCCAGGTGACGAGCGCCGTCACCAGGGTGAGCCATGCCGTGATGCCCAGCACCGCAATCATTACGCCGGAGCCGACCAGCCACGCAAGCTGGATGGTGGCGCGACGCATATCGAGCGCGGCCAGCAGCGCATAGCCGTGCGCCACGCGTCGCGTCGTGCGCCACAGATAATCGAATCGCCCTTCGAGCGGCTCGTTACGCGCGGCGTCGAAACGGGCCCGGTACTCGGGCGAAGCCGCTTCGAGCGCCGCCTGGTGCTGACGTGTAAGTTCTTCCGCCGATGCGGCCATGAGGCTTTAATGGCGCGACGTCAGCTTCGACAACAGAATGCCGGCGGCGACCGCTATGCCGATGGCGGCGAGCGGATTGGCGCGCACCATGTCGCGCGTCTGCTCCAGGTATTGCTGACCCTGTTCGGCCCACTGCTCGCCGGAAGCCGCCAGACGCTCCTTCGCCGCCTGCGCCTGCGATGCGAGTTTGTCGACGGTCTGGTGCGCGGAGGACGAAGCGCGTTCGATATTTGCGGAAGCGCGTTCGCGCATCGCCTCGGTATCGAAGCTGCCGCCCGTGCCGCCTTGCATGTCCGATGTCTGCATGATTCCCTCTCTATGTAGTGTCGATGTGAATGTAATGTCGTGCAGTGCTGCAAAGGCAACGGCTATGCCCGTCACCCGCCTTTCGCGCCCTGCTTTTCCGTCGCCCGGCGGTTGTCGGCGCTGCTGGGCACGTTCGAAGGCGTGCCGCGATCGGTATCGCGCACGCCGCGCTCGATGTCCTCGTGCGCACGCGGCATGTCCTTCTGCGGCAGATCGGTCGCGCGATCAGTGCCACGCATGCCGCCGTCCGGTGCCGTGTCACGTTCGTTCGGCTGACGCAGATCGTGATCCGATACATGCCGGCGCATACCGCCCTCTTTCTCGATGTCGTTCTGCTGGCGCGCGAGCGCCTCCGGATCGACGACACCCTTGGGCGAGGGCACTTTGGTGGGATCCTTCTTGGCCATAAGGCGCTCCTGGTTTCCCTGTGTGATGCACCGCCCGTGCCTGTCGCCGCCGGCCGACGCGCTAATGCGAGCCCCCGGTATGGCCGTTGCTGCCCCAGGGTCGTTCACAGACTGGGGAACCGAATGCCTACCCGCCAACGGCCGCAACCGCCGAATGCACTCACCATGCTGACCGCGGATCATCGCGCCGTGCAAAAACTGTTCAAGGCGTTCGACAAGCGCGACCGCGGCGACGAGGCGTCCGGCGTCGAGATCGTCGAGACCGCGTGCGTCGAATTGAAAGTGCACGCCATCATCGAAGAGGAAATCTTCTATCCGGCGGTACGCTCGAAGCTGGGCGACGAAGGCGAGAGCCTGCTTCTCGAAGCGGCGGTGGAACACGAGGTGGCCGAACTGCTGATCGACCGGTTGGGCGAGCTCGAGCCCGGTGAACCCGAGTACGCGGCGACGTTCGCGGTGCTGGCGGAATATGTGCAGCAGCACATCAAGGACGAGGAAAAGCAGCTCTTTCCTCGCGTGCGCAAACTCAACGAACTCGACCTCGAAGAACTGGGCGCGGAGATGCAGGCGCGCAAGGACGAGTTGCTGTCCGAAATCGAAATGGATGTGGCGTTGCCGGGCGACGAAGAGACCCACGACGGCGAGGAAACGCTTGCGCGCACACCGGCCGATTCGGGTGAAGCGTTCGCCAAACGCTTCCTGCCCGAGCGCTGATGCCGGCCGGGCATCCGGCCGCACCGCTTATTCGATGAAGGCTTTGTCGCAGGCCGCGAGCCGCCCTTTCAACACGGCGCGCAGGAACGCGGCAACGCAGATCGCCAACGCTTCGTCATACCACGCATACATTCCGCTCACCGCGACCACGATCCCGTCGGCACAGATCGCGCCACCGAGCAGCGTGTCGCCCGTCTCCAGCAGTTGCGGCGCAGCGATCGACAGGCCGTCGCTGTCGCGTCCCGTGCGCCACGACACGCGCGCCTTGGCGCGCGCGTACATCGCATAGTCCGCATCCCAGCGTTCGCGGTTGAAACTCTCCTCGTAGAGGATTGCCTGCTCGAAGGCGACGACGCCGACGCGCGCATGCGGGTCCATCACCACGACATGCGCGCAGCCGCTGTCGCCGAAATCCGGCGTGCCGACTGCGCGTTCGAACAGAGGTCGCACCGCGCCGACGGCCTGTTGCGCGGTCTCGCGCGTGATGAACGGTCGGTACATCCTTGCCTCCGGTTGTTGCACCGCCGCACGATGCAACGCCCATGCCTCTGCGTGCCTGGGGGCACCGCTCTTGCGAACATGGATCGCGCGACCGCCCTCGCCTACATGTCCGCCGTCACCGACTACCAGGTTTCGCAAGTGGTCGACAAGACCAAGGGCATTCACGCCATGATCGACAAGTCGCACTTCCTCCAATCGAAGCGGGCGCCGAAGTAAGCAGGTCGCGCCGTAAAAACCAGAGGCCGCGCAAGTGGCCCCTGGTTCCTCGACGAAGCGCGCTCAGCTCTTTTCGTATTCCTCTTCCTCGTCGCCCGGCTGCATCTCCTGCCCGCCCTTCTCCGCGTTGTACTGCGCCAGGCGGTTGTAGAGCGTCTTGAGACTGATGCCCAGCGTTTCGGCCGCCTTGCGCCGCACGTTGCCGCATTCGGCCATGGTCGCCTCGATGAGACGGCGGTTCACTTCCTCCAGCGTGCTGCCCACGCGCACCGTGAGGATCGGCTTGGGCTCGGGCTCGGCGAACATGCGCGGCGCGAATTCGACGTCGATCACGCGATCGGCGAGGATGTACACGCGCTGGACGTAGTTCTTCAGCTCGCGCACGTTGCCCGGCCAGTTGTGCGCGTAGAGCGCGGCGATGGCCTGCGGCGAAAACTCCTTGTTCGTGCCTTCCTCCTGGTTCAGCACGTCGAGAAAATGCTCGGCCAGGAATTCGATGTCGGTCGCGCGCTCGCGCAGCGGCGGCAGCGTGATGGGAAAGACGTTGAGCCGGTGATAAAGGTCTTCGCGCAGCTTGCCTTCCTGCACCGCCTTGGCGGGATTGCGGTTGGTCGCCGCGATGACACGCACGTCGACCGGAATGGGCGTGTTCATGCCCACCCGCATCAGGCTGCCCGTCTCCAGCACGCGCAGCAGCTTGACCTGCAGTTCAAGCGGCATTTCGGTGATTTCATCGAGGAACAGCGTGCCGCCGTCTGCGCGCTCGAAGAAACCCTTGTGCTGACGATCCGCGCCGGTGAAGCTGCCCTTCTCGTGGCCGAACAACTCGCTTTCGATGAGGTTGGGTGACACCGCCCCGCAGTTGAGCGGCAGGAACGGCCGCTTCTTGCGCCGGCTCAACTCGTGCACCGTCTGCGCGGCGAGTTCCTTGCCGGTGCCGCTCTCGCCGATGAGCAGCACGGTGGCCGAAGTCGGCGCGACGCGGCCGATCTGGTCGTAAAGCTTCTGCATCGCCGGGGAATTGCCAAGGATGTGGCCGAAGCGGCCGAGGCCACGCAACTCCTGGCGCAACACACCGATCTCCTCGCGCAGTTCTGCCGGACCCGGCACGCGCTTGAGAATGGCGCGCAGCCGATCGATATCGACCGGCTTGGTGAGGTAGTCGCTCGCGCCCTGGCGCAGTGCGTTGATCGCGCTTTCAACGGTCGCGTGGCCGGTGATCAGCACGAACTCGGTGCCTTCCAGCGTCTCCAGGTCCTGGATCAGTTCGATGCCCTCGCCGTCCGGCAACTGCAGATCGGCGAACACCACATCGGGTCGAATCTGCGCCAGGTTGATGCGCGCGGCGCGCAGGGAACTCGCTTTTGCGACGGTGAAGCCTTCCGATTTGACGAATTCGGACAGCCACTCCAGCGCCTCGGGGTCGTCGTCGACCATCAGGACATGTGGCATGGCGTAAATCTCCTTGTTGCGCAGCCATGCGGCCGCGGACTGAAAACGACGTGGTAAGCCCTGCCTTCAGGCGGTAAGTTTTACCTCATAAGCGGGCTTAAAACACGAAAAACTTCCACCCCCGCCTACTTTAAGCAGATTGCGGGCCAGTTCCAGGCCAGATTTACCGGGTGCGCGGGGGCGAGGATGGCAGAAATTGCCCGCGCTCGTGCGGAGGCGGACGACGCCCAGCCTGCCTCAAATGATCGCAGCGCGGGCCCGTCGACCGACGGTTCGTGTCTAGCCGTTGATGATCGACCCGCCGTTGGGGTGGAGCACCTGGCCGGTCATATAGGTCGAGTCCGCCGAGGCGAGGAAAAGATAGCAGGGCGCGATGTCGTCCGGCTGCCCCGCCCGGCCCAGCGGCACATCGGAACCGAAGGTCGCCACGTCCTCGGCGGGGAACGTGGAAGGGATGAGCGGCGTCCACACCGGGCCGGGCGCAACGGCGTTGACGCGGATGCCGCGTCCGGCCAGCGCAAGCGCCAGCGAACGCGTAAAGGCGACGATCGCGCCTTTGCTCGAAGCGTAGTCGATGAGTTTGGGGTTGCCCTTGTATGCGGTGACGGATGCGCTGTTGATGATGCGGGCGCCCGACTGCAGATGCGGCAGCGCCGCATTCACCAGATGGAACATCGCAAAGACGTTGGTCGCGAAGGTGCGCTGCAGTTGCGTGGCGCTGATCTGCTCCGGTCGCTCCTGCGGATGCTGCTCGGCGGCATTGTTCACCAGCACGTCGAGACGGCCAAGGTCCTTGACTGTCCGCTCCACCACATAACGGCAGTGATCCTCCACGGCGATGTCACCGGGGATCAGCAGGCAATGCACGCCTTCGCGCTCCACGGCTTCGCGTGTCGCCTCGGCGTCCTCATGTTCTTCCAGATAGGCGATAACGATATCGGCGCCTTCCTTGGCACTGCCGATCGCCACGGCGCGGCCGATGCCGCTGTCGGCGCCGGTGATGAGTACCGCCTGACCTTTCAGTCGACCTGCGCCGACATAGTCGCGCATGAAGGACTGTGTCTGGGGCTGCATCGGCGCTTCGCGCCCGGGCTGCTGATCCTGATGCTGCGGGGGGCGTTGCTGCGCGCTCATGCCGGACTCCATGGTGGTGATGTCTGGGCGAGGCAAGGCCTATGCCTTCGCACACCGCCTCTCGGTGAGCGCATTCCACCGAACCGCCCGGCGCGGACGCGCCACCCGCGCTTCAGACCCATAGCCGCAGCCGTAAATGGTTGAAGCGCTTTACAAGCCCGACGTCGCGCGCTGCTTCAAGCGGCTTGAATGTAAGCCTCTCGCATGCACGCGAGCGTGTGTCGTCTCGAGGCAACGCCCCGAAAAATGCGTGCGTGCTCCATATCTTCGTCATGCGCGTGAGCGGCTTCCACCTTCTAAGCGCTTGAAGCTGCGGCATGCGGCTTGCTGCCCGTAACACGCAGTCTTCACCTCCTCGATCTCCTTCTCTTCCGGCTCCGCAATGAAAATCGCGCTCATCAGTGAACACGCTTCGCCCCTTGCAACGCTCGGCGGCGTAGACAGCGGCGGTCAGAACGTCTACGTCGCAAGCATCGCGCGAGAACTTGCACGGGCCGGTCACACGGTCGACGTCTATACGCGTTGCGACGACGACAGCCTTCCCGGCATCGTTCCGTTCGCACCCGGCGTGCGCGTGCTGCACATCCCTGCCGGGCCGCGCCGCTACGTACCGAAAGAAGATTTACTGCCCTACATGCAGGAATTCGCGCTGCGCATGGCGAACTATTGCACGCCGTCTTCGCGCCGCTATGACGTCGCCCATGCAAACTTCTTCATGTCGGGCATCGTCGCGGCGCGCCTGCAGGAAGAACTCGGCATGCCCTTCGTCATGACCTTTCATGCGCTCGGCAAAGTGCGCCGGCTTCATCAGAAGGACGCGGACCGCTTTCCGGCGGTGCGCACTTCGATCGAAGAGCAACTGGTGCAACGCGCCGATCGCATCATCGCCGAGTGCCCGCAGGACCGCGACGACCTGATCGATCTGTACGACGCCGATCCGGCGCGCATCGACGTCATCGGCTGCGGCGTCGACATCGAAGAACTGCACAACGCGGGCTGCGGCGTGCGCACGGTGCTGGGCGTGAGCGATGACGAGTTGCTCGTGCTGCAACTGGGCCGCATGGTGCCCCGCAAGGGCGTCGACAACGTCATCCGCGCCATCGGCTGCCTCAAGCGCGATCACGGCATCCGTGCACAACTGCTCGTGGTGGGAGGCGAGTCGTCTGCGCCCGATCCGGTCCTCACACCGGAAATCGGCCGTCTGATGGCGGTCGCCGATCAGGAGGACGTACGCGCACTCGTCAGCTTCGTCGGCCAACGCCCGCGTCAAATGCTGCGTCACTATTATTCTTCTGCCGACGTGTTCGTCACCACGCCCTGGTACGAACCCTTCGGCATCACGCCGCTGGAAGCGATGGCCTGCGGGACGCCGGTAATCGGCTCCAACGTCGGCGGCATCAAACACACCGTGCTCGATGAAGTGACGGGCTATCTCGTGCCGCCGAACGATCCCGGCGCACTGGCCGAGCGTCTGGCGCGCTTTCATCGGAACCCCGAACTCGCGCGCGCCTTCGGCCGCGCCGGCATCCGCCATGTGCGGACGCATTACACCTGGAGAAAGATCGCCGAGCAGGTCGCCGACGTTTACGCCGCGACGGCGCAGCCTGCACGCGTGCGCAGGATTTCCACGACTCAGGAAACCGTGGCCACACTATGACTACTCTCAAGGACAAGCTCGTCATCGTCACCGGCGGTGCGCGCGGCCTGGGTGCCGCATTGTGCGAGCGTCTGGCACAGGAAGGCAGCAAGGTCGTCTGCGTCGATCTCAAGCTCGAACTCGCGCAGGAGACGTGCGCGCGCATCCGCGACAAGCATCGCGATGCGGTCAACTGGGCGTGTCCCGCAGACATCGGCGATGCGCAGCAAGTCGAGACGCTGGTGCGCGAAGTCACCGAGCGTTACGGCCCCATCGACATCGTCATCAACAACGCGGGCGTCGATATCACCCTGTCCATCGACGAGTTGGCCGTGGACGACTTCGACCGCGTGGTGCAAACCAACCTGCGCGGCCCCTTCCTGCTGTCAAAGTATGTCGCGCCGCATATGCGCGAACGCGGCGGCGGGCACATCGTGAACATCGCCTCCACCGCCGCCAAGCGCGCCTGGCCCAACGCTTCGGCCTACCACGCGAGCAAGTGGGGTCTGCTCGGCCTGTCGCACGCACTGCATGCGGAACTGCGGCCGCAAGGCATCAAAGTTACGGCCGTCGTGGCCGGCGGAATGCGCACACCGTTCCTGTTCGATCGCTTCCCCGATATCGATCCCGAAGTGCTGCAGGAACCGGCCGATGTGGCCGAGGCGATCGCCGGCGTGCTGAAGGTCGGCGGCGCCACGGTCATTCCCGAAGTCATGATCCTGCCGATGCGGGAAACCTCCTGGCCATGAGGGCGGCTGCAATGAAGCCCGCGGTGTTCATCGACAAGGACGGCACCCTCGTGCATGACGTGCCCTATAACGTGGACCCGTCGCGTATCGCCGTCCGCGAGGAAGCGGGTGAAGCGCTGCGCCGTCTGCAGCGTGCGGGTTTCGAGTTGGTTCTGGTGAGCAACCAGGCCGGCGTTGCGCTGGGCCATTTCGACGAAGACGCCCTCGACGAAGTCTGGTCGCATCTGCGCGAGCGCTTG
>Ga0079224_100000595_pt1 | contig 36482 bp, 34 predicted proteins | sample Stecom2015_FD_80414 | JGI IMG/M metagenome (GOLD analysis project Ga0079224, IMG submission 80414) | Agricultural soil microbial communities from Utah to study Nitrogen management - Steer compost 2015 | ecosystem: Environmental > Terrestrial > Soil > Agricultural land | place: USA: Utah... | reverse complement strand
TGCGCCCCCGGCAGGATTCGAACCTGCGACACCGGCTTTAGGAGAGCCGTGCTCTATCCCCTGAGCTACGAGGGCCTTCGCGACGGAGTCTAACCGTAGCCGGGTGAATGTTCGTAAGTGGACCATACACACGCGAACGATCACTTACTCTTGTCCGAACTACCCCCCGGTAGCACCTGTCTCCGACGGCGTAGAACCTTGTCCATCCCGTTCCCCCCTCCGGGAGGCAAACCGTTGATCACAGTCATGCTGGCCGACGACGAGGAGCTCGTGCGCCAAGGCCTGCGCGCGATGCTGTCCGCGGCGCCCGACATCGAGGTCGTCGGCGAGGCCGCCGACGGAAGATCGGCGGTCGAGACGGCGAGACGTCTGCGGCCCCAGGTCGCCCTGCTCGACATCAAGATGCGCCAGCCGGACGACGGCATCCGTGCGCTCCGCGCGATGCAGGGGCTGCCCGAACCTCCCCGCATGGCCATGCTCACCACCTTCGACGTCGACGAGTACGTGAGCCTCGCCCTGCGCTTCGGCGCCAACGGATTCCTGCTCAAGGACATCGAACCCGGCGTGCTCGTCCGTGCCGTGCGTGACCTCTCCCGTGGCGGTGCGGTCCTCGACCCCAGCGTGGCCGCCCGCATGGTCAACGCCCAGCGCGACGAGGCTCGCGCCGCCGCGCCGGCCCGCCGGCTGCTCGCCTCCCTGTCGGAACGCGAACGCGAGGTCGTCACGCTGATCGGCCAGGGCATGTCGAACGCCGAGATCGGCAGCAAACTGCACCTGTCCGAGGCCACCGTGAAGGGCTACGTGTCCGCCGTGCTCTCGAAGATCGGTGCCGCCAACCGCGTGCAGGCCGCACTCCTGGCCTACCGCGGCGGGCTCGTCGACTGAGGAGAGCCGCCCCTGTGTGACCGGCCCGCGACGTGACCGGGCCGACACCCGCGTGGGCACGGTCGTTCAGGTGTGTCTCAGGCATACCCGACACACTGGTTGCCATGCGCATACTCGTTGTCGACGACGACCGGGCCGTGCGGGAGTCGCTCCGGCGTTCCCTCGAGTTCAACGGCTATCAGGTCGACGTGGCCGGCGACGGTGCTCAGGCGCTCGACATGGTCGCCGCCGACCGCCCGGACGCGATGGTCCTCGACGTCATGATGCCCAGACTCGACGGACTCGAGGTCGCGCGCCGACTGCGCAGCACCGGCGACGACCTGCCCATCCTCGTGCTCACCGCGCGGGACGCCGTGTCCGACCGGGTCTCCGGGCTCGACGCGGGCGCCGACGACTACCTGCCCAAGCCCTTCGCGCTGGAGGAGCTGCTCGCCAGGCTGCGGGCGCTCCTCCGGCGAGCGGCCGCCGAGGCCGACCCCCAGGGCGCCGGAGCGCTCGTCTTCGCCGATCTCACCCTCGACCCCGACACGCGCGAGGTGCGGCGAGGTGAGCGCGACATCAGCCTGACGCGCACCGAGTTCACCCTCCTCGAACTGTTCATGACGTACCCGAAGCACGTGCTGACCCGCACTCGCATCCTCGAGGAGGTGTGGGGCTTCGACTTCCCCACCTCGGGCAACGCGCTCGAGGTGTACGTCGGTTACCTGCGCCGCAAGACCGAGGCCGAGGGCGAGCCGCGCCTGATCCACACGGTCCGCGGGGTGGGTTACGTCCTCAGGGAGACTCCGCCGTGACCGGACCCGTCCTCACCGGCGGATCCACCGACACCGGCACCGACCGTCCACCCCGGCGGATCTCGCTGCGCACCCGCGTCGTGCTGCTGGCCGCACTGTGCGTCGGCGGCACCGTCGCGCTCGTCTCGCTCGTCACCTACCTGACCGTGCGCGACAACATCTACGAGCAGTTCGACACCTCGCTCACCCAACGCGCCCACGCGGCCGCCGAGAGCGTGCCCGTCGTCTCCCGGTTCCAGAACCTCCCTTCGGCCATGCTCGCCAGCGGCGACATCCAGATCGGCCTGCTCGAATCCGGCGGTGGCATGGTCCTGCCGCAAGGCGGTCAGGAGCCGCCGTCGGGCAGGCCCGAAGCCGCGGTCGCGCAGGGCCAGGCCGAATGGTCGTTGCGCACCGACGAGGCGACCCACATGCGCGTCATCGCCGTCAGCTCGGGAGCAGGGCAGGCGCTCGTGCTGGCGCAATCGCTTGCCCAGACCGACCGAACCCTGCACGACCTCTCCCTGGTGCTGCTGTTCTTCGGCGGTATCGGGGTCGTCGTCGCGGTCGGTGCGGCCACCGCGGTCGCCCGCACCGCGCTCCGGCCCGTGCAACGGCTGACGTCCGCGACCGAACGGGTCGCGAGCACGATGGACCTGCGCCCGATTCCCGTCACCGGCGACGACGAACTGTCGCGGATGACCCAGAGCTTCAACACCATGCTCGCCGCGGTCGCCGAGTCGCAGGCGCAACAGAGCCAGCTGGTCGCCGACGCCGGGCACGAGCTGCGTACCCCGTTGACGTCGCTGCGGACCAACCTCGAGCTGCTGCTGTCGGCCAACAAGCGCGACGCACCGCCGCTCGACGAGCACGTACGCGCCGAGATCGAAAGCGACATCCGCGGCCAGCTCGACGAGCTCACCCAGCTCATCGGGGACCTGGTCGAACTGGCCAGGGACAGCGGTCCGCAGGAGATCGAGCGCGTCGAGCTCGTCGACGTGGTCGAACGCGCCCTCGACCGCGCCCGCCGCCGAGCGGGGGAGACCGAGTTCGCCGTGCACCTGGAGCCCTGGGAACTCACCGGCGACCCCGGCGTCCTGGAACGAGCCGTGCTCAATCTGCTCGACAACGCCGTGAAGTTCTCGCCACCCGGGTCGATCGTCGACGTGGCCCTTCGTCCGCTGGGAGACGGCACCGCCGTCGTCGAGGTCGCCGACCGTGGGCCCGGCATCGACCAGGAGGACCTGCCCAAGGTCTTCGATCGGTTCTACCGTTCGGCGGAGGCGAGGACCCTGCCCGGGTCCGGACTCGGCCTGGCGATCGTGCGGCAAGCGGCGCAACGGCACGGAGGCATCGCCTTCGCAGCGGCCCGAGAGGGTGGCGGCACCGTGATCACGATGCGCCTTCCCGGGACGGCGCCCGAACCGGGCTGACGTGGCGCTGACGTGGTGGTCCACGCGCGGGACGACCCCCGGGTTGTTCGATAATGTAGAATTTTGTGCAGTTAGGTTGATTTCCTGGGTATCGGCTCGCCCGGTGCCGGACGGCGGGAGACGAAGTGCTGGCGCGGCAGCGACAAGCGATCATCCTCGAGGAGGCGCGGCGTACCGGCGCGGTCCGAGTCAGTGACCTGGTCGAGCGACTCGGCGTCTCCGACATGACGATCCGCCGTGACCTCGACGTCCTCGCGGGCCGTGGCCTCGTCGAGAAGGTGTACGGCGGTGCGACGACGATCGGCGACCGCAGCACCGACGAACCGGGTTTCGAGGCGAAGTCCGTCCAGCAGCAGGAACACAAGGAAGCCATCGCCGCCCGAGCCGCCGAGCTCGTCAAACCCGGCAGCGCGATCGGCCTGTCGGCGGGCACGACCACCTGGACGTTCGCCCGCGCGCTCGCAGGGGTCGCCGACCTGACGGTGGTGACGAACTCGGTGCGCGTCGCCGACGTCCTGCACGAATCGCCGCAGCCCAATCGGACGGTGATCCTCACCGGTGGCGTGCGGACGCCCTCGGACGCGCTCGTCGGGCCGGTGGCCGTGCAGAGCCTGCGGAGTCTGCACCTGGACATGGTGTTCATGGGCGTGCACGGCATGGCCGACGGCCCCGGGTTCACGACGCCGAACCTCACCGAGGGGGAAACGGACCGCGCGCTCGTCGACGCCGCACGCAAGCTCGTCGTGTTGGCCGACCACACGAAGTGGGGCACGGTCGGGATCTCCACGATCGCCGATCTCGCCGACGCCAGCGTCGTCGTCTCCGACGACGAGCTTCCTGCCGATGCCCGCAAGACGCTGTCCGAGCACGTGGGCGGCCTGATGATCGCGGAGGTCCCGGCCCGCCGGGAGGAAGGCGAGTGAACAGTACGGTGCGCAAGACCTCGAATCGACTCGCGGACGGCCGGGAGATCGTCTACTTCGACGAGAACCCCGACGCTCCGGAACGCACGGCGCAGGACACGCGGGATCTTCCGCAGGTCTCGGCCGCCTCGGAGATCCGCCGCGACCCGCTCACCGGGGAATGGGTGGCGATGGCCGCCCACCGGCAGACCCGCACCTACAAACCGCCGGCAGACCTCTGCCCGCTGTGCCCGAGCGCACCCGGCAAACCCAGCGAGGTTCCGGAGAGCGACTACGACGTGGTCGTGTTCGAGAACCGCTTCCCCTCGTTCGCGCAGGGTGTTCCGGACACGCCACCCGCGACGATCGAAGAGGCAGGAATCGTGCCCGTCGCGCCGGGCAAGGGCCGCTGCGAGGTCGTCTGCTTCACCAGCGACCACGGCGGCTCGTTCGGGCAGCTCAGCCCCACGCGCGTGCGCACGGTCGTCGACGCGTGGGCCGACCGGACCGCGGCGCTGTCGGTCACCGACGGCGTGCGCCAGGTGTTCCCGTTCGAGAACCGCGGAGAGGAGATCGGGGTGACCCTGTCGCACCCGCACGGTCAGATCTACGGCTACCCGTTCGTCACGCCGCGCACCGAGCGCATGCTGCAGACCGCAGCCGCCTACCGGGAGCAGCACGGCAGGCACGTACTGGGTGACGTCCTCGCCGCCGAACGCGCTTCGGGCGAGCGGGTCGTCGCCGAGGGCGAGCACTGGACGGCGTTCGTGCCGCCCGCAGCCCGGTGGCCCGTGCAGGTGCAGGTCGTGCCGCACCGGCAGGTCGCGGACCTGACCGAGCTCACCGACGCCGAACGGGACGACTTCGCACGCGTCTACCTGACGGTGCTCGGCCAGTGCGACGCGCTCCACGACCGGCCGCTGCCCTACGTCGCCGGCTGGTACCAGGCGCCGTCGGACACCGACCGCGAGCTGTCCTGGTTGCACCTGGAGCTGCTGTCGGTGCTGCGCTCGGCCGACAAGCTGAAGTACCTGGCCGGCTCGGAATCGGGCATGGCGGTGTGGATCAACGACTCCACCCCCGAGCAGATCGCCGAGCGTCTGCGCACATCCGGTCGACAGGCGGTGTGAGCTGCGACGATCCCGGCTTCCGGCCGGCCGCGCACGCTGGGAACTCTGCGGGGAATCACATGCCTTCCCACAGGTGCGTTTCAGCGAGTTCTCAGGCCCATGGCTCATCATGAGGGCATGAGCGAGAACGACCCCACCTTCGCGGACAACTCCCAGACTCCGTCGTCGGGCTTTCCCGCCCAGAACAGACCGGAGCAGGAGCAGGGCGCGTCCGGTGCGGCGCCCAGCCCGTGGTCGGCGGAGGGCGCCGCGCAAGCGCAGCAGCCCGCGCAGACCTTCGAGGGCGGGCACGCTCAGGACCCGGCGCAGGCCCATGACGCTGCGCAAGCGCATGATCCTGCGCAGCAGGGCGGCGCGCAGTCGCAGGCGAGTGGACAGGTCCCGCAGGGTGATCAGCAGCAACCCGCGCAGGCCTACGCGGCGCAGTCCCACGCCGGTCATTCCGGGGCTCCTTCGCACTCGGGGCAAGCGGGCCATCCTCAGCACGGCGAGCAGGGAACCAACCCGTACGCCGCACCCGGTCAGCAGATCTACCCCGGTGGTTACGGGACCCTCGGCGGACAACCGGGCGGTCAGATGGCCCCGGTCCAGGAGGGCCCGGCCCCGCGGAACGGGCGCGGTGGCGCCTCCAAGCTCATGGTGGGAGTGGCGGTACTGGCCCTGCTCGTGGGCGGCGGTGCCGGCGCGGTCGGGGGTTACCTCGCCGCGGACAGTTCGACCGGGACCACCGTCAACTCGCTTGACCAGGAACGGCCCGCCAGGCAGACCGGCAACGCCGAGGACGGCACCGCCGAGGCGGTCGCACAGAAGGTCAGCCCGAGCGTGGTCCAGCTCAAGACCGTCAGCAGCCAGGGGGCCGGCGAGGGATCCGGCTTCATCATCAGCGATGACGGCTACGTGCTGACCAACAACCACGTGATCGCGGGCGCCGCCGAGGGCGGTCAGATCCAGGTGGTGTTCAACGACGGTCAGACGGCCAATGCGTCGGTCGTCGGCCGCGACCCGACGACCGACATTGCGGTCGTGAAGGCCGAAGGCGCGAGCAATCTGCCCGCCGTCGAACTCGGCCGGTCCGACGACCTCCGGGTCGGACAGCAGGTCGTGGCGATCGGCTCGCCGTACGAGCTGGCCGGCACGGTGACCTCCGGCATCGTCAGCTCGCTGCACCGGCCGGTGTCGGCAGGCGGCGGTGGCGACCAGACCACCGTGATGGACGCGATCCAGACCGACGCCGCCATCAACCCGGGTAACTCGGGTGGTCCGCTCGTGAACATGAAGGGCCAGATCATCGGGATCAACTCGGCGATCTACAGCCCGTCCTCGGGGATGAGCCAGCAGGAGGCCGGCAACGTCGGTATCGGCTTCGCGATCCCGATCGACCAGGCGCGGCGCACGGCCGACGACATCATCGAGGACGGCTATGCGACACAGACCTTCATCGGTGCCACGGTCGGCAACGCCAGGCAGGGCGGCGCGGCCATCGCCGACGTCGAGGCCGACAGCCCGGCCGACAAGGCGGGTCTCAAGGGGGGCGACGTCGTGGTCAAGATCGGCGACCGCAACGTCGACGACTCGGACACGCTGGTCGCGGCGATCCGCACCAGGGCTCCGGGGGAGAAGGTCACGTTGACGCTCGAAGGCGGGCGCACCGTCGATGTGACGCTCGGCGGCCAGCCGGTCGATCCGAACTGATGACGCTCGGCCGCGGATCGCGGCCGAGACCAACCACCGCTCGAGGCGGCACGTGCCGTGCCGCGGAGGGTGTGGGACCACGCGCGAGCCGGTTTCCTCTTCCGTCCGGCTCGCGCGTGGTCGTGTGACGGCCCGCAGACGCAGCCGGAACGCGGAGTGAGGCTTACGCGGATCCGGCGAACCGACCACTACGGTAGGAGTCATGGAACGGAGTGCACAGCGGCTGGGCCGCGCTCTCGTGGTCGTGGTCGACGACCGCACCGCCCAAGGCGAGACCGACGACTCGATCGGCCCGCTCGTCACCGAACTGCTCGAGGAGGCCGGATTCATCGTCGACGGCTCGGTCGTCGTCCGTGCCGACATCGTCGAGATCCGCAATGCGCTCAACACCGCCGTGATCGGTGGTGTGGACCTCGTGCTGACGGTCGGGGGAACGGGCGTGTCGCCACGCGACGTGACGCCCGACGCCACCTCCGGCGTGCTCGATCGGCCGGTGCCGGGCATCGCCGAGGCGCTCCGGTCCTCGGGGCTGGCGGCGGGGGCCGTCGACGCAGGCGTGTCCCGTGGCCTCGTGGGCCTGTCCGGCAGCACGCTCGTGGTGAACCTCGCGGGCTCGCGGCCCGCGGTGCGCGACGGCATGGCGACGTTGTCGACCCTGCTGCCGTACGTGATCGGTGAGCTGTCCGGCCTGGACGGCGACTGAGACCGGTGGGCCGGCTGCGATGACCGAACCGGACGGGCGCGAAGGTGCCGACCAGGAATCAGGCGGTGCAGAACACCGGCGCGCTGCGCCGTCGCCTGTGCTTCGGCGCAAACTCGCCGAGGTATTCGGTGACGTGCTTCCCGAGACCACGTCGGACGAGCGGGACCCGAGTCGCGGTTCCGGCTCGTCCGACGACTGGTACCGGGAGAACCGGCCGCCGCATCACGACCGGTGAAGCGCAGGATCAGCTGCGGTCGCCGACCTGACGCTCTCGAAGCAGGTCGCGGATCTCCGTGAGCAGCTCGGTGTCGGTGGGAGCCACTTCCTCCTCCTGACCGCGCTTGCGACGTTCCTGGAGCTTCTGGAACGGCAGCACCACCAGGAAGTAGACGACAGCCGCGATGATCACGAAGTTGACCGCGGCGTTGATGACACTTCCGAAGTCGAGGAACGTGCTTCCGTTCTCCGACAGAACCCGGAAGCCCAGTCCCTGAGCCGCGTCGCTCCCGCCGATCGCGTTGATCAACGGCTGGATCAGACTTTCGGTGAACGCCGTGACAATCGCGGTGAAGGCGGTACCGATGACGACTGCGACGGCAAGCTCGACGATGTTGCCGCGCATCAGGAATTCCTTGAAACCCTTCAGCACGCTCCGCTCCCTTCCACATTGGACTTGAATGGCTACCGGAGCGTAACCGTCACGGGGCGGGACAACGACATTGCGGCGAGGTGTGCCGCGGGGCCCGGTTTCGCGGCGACGAGCACGAGTGGGCCCGCGCCGTTCGCCGTCCTCGCGGCGCCTTCTCCGGAGTCGGACGCGATGACCGACAACACGGGGACGTCGCTGGCGAGGACCTGTTCACCGCCGTGATCGGACGCATCCGGGCCGAGAGCGACGATGTCCACTCGGGACCCCGAATGCAACAGGGGAGCGATGTCCGCATCGCCCAGTCGGACCGGGACCGTGACCGTTCCCGCAGGCGTCGGCGCGAGGTCGGCGAGGCGGGAATCCGTGACAGGTTCACCCTGCCGAGCGACACCCACAAGGCGCTGGCCAGCGATTTTGTCCGGTTCCGCGATGGCGCCGTGCGGGCGGGCGGACGCGGGGAGTTCGACCGTGCGCACGTCGGCCGCCTTGAGCGTCGTGCCGAGTGCGACGTCTCGCGCGAATACCAGAGTCGGGCGGGTGGCGCCGTCCCCTGCGGTGGCGGGGTGGGCGGCCAGGACGGCCGCGAGGAGAAGAAGTGCGACGGCGACCAGTCTGCGCAGCGCCGGAAGTGGCCGCGCTCGAAGGGCCGCCGCCCATCGCGTCCCTATGCGCGTGACGTTCGTGGTCATCCACGCCCCCAGGTTCGTATCGGGCCGGGGCGGGTTCGCCTCGGCCCGATCGAAGCTAGGAGGTCGTCAACGCGGTCGGAAAGACCCGATTCGCGAGCCTGTGGACAACCGGGTCGTTGTGGACAACTCGGCTCAGCTGGCCGCCGGCGTCGACGCGGACGTGGAGGATGAGGAGGACGAACTCGACGAGTTCGACGACGGCGTCGACGCGCTCGAGGAAGAGCTGGACGAATCCGAGCTGGAGGAGGTGCCCGATGACGAGTCGGAGCCGGACGAACCGCTGGACGACGCCGAAGTGGTCGACGAGCTGCTCGAGCCGTTGCTCCCGGAACGGGAGTCGGTGCGGTAGAAGCCGCTCCCCTTGAAGATCACACCCACGGCTCCGTACAGCTTGCGCAGAACGCCCTGGCATTCGGGGCATTCGGTCAAGCTGTCGTCGGAGAACGACTGGACCACCTCGAACTGGTGGCCGCACTGCTTGCAGGCGTACTGATAGGTCGGCACAGGTGCTCCTTCAGGCGTTGGCACTCGACTCCTAAGAGTGCTAACGAGATTGTGCGGCATGACATTCCGCGGAGGCAATCAGGCCCAGGTCACACCGGAGACAGCCGACCGCGAAGCCCTCATGTCACAGGCGTCGTCAGGCTGTGCCTGCGAGGGGAACCACGCCGTTTCCGGGGGTCAGCGCCGCCGACATGCGCACGTCGTGCGGCTCGGCGGGCAGGCGCTCCACGAGTTCGTCGTCCCGCACCACGGCGATCAGCCTGGCGTCGTCACGGGCGAACACCAGCGATCGGTCGTAGTACCCGGCGCCTCTGCCGAGGCGGGCGCCGTGCCGGTCGACGGCGAGCGCGGGCACGAAGACGATCGCCGCGTCGCCGATCGCCTCGGCGCCGAGTCGGGGGCCACCGGGTTCGAGCACGCCGCGGTACGGCCCGGGCACGAGGCTCGACGTCCCGGTGTACTCGGACCAGTCCAGTGGTGCGCGTTCGTCCGGGATGACCGGCAGGAGCACGCGGGCGCCGGCCTCGCGCAGCACGTCGAGCACGCCGATCGAGCCGGGTTCGGTGCCGAACGGTACGTAGCAGCAGACCGTCGGTTCGGTCAGGTCGCCGACGAGCTCCCGGACGCTCGCGGTCAGCGCGTTCGCCTCGCTGACCTGCTGCTGGGCCGACACCGCCGCGCGTCCGGCCCCGATCCGCCGTCGCCACGCGGCCTTGTCGAGGTCGTCGGTCGAGCCGGAGCCGGTGTGCGGGTGCGATGCGTTCACGGCCGTCCTTTCCGGGGCAGGTCCGGTATCGGTGCGGATGTCGGACTCGGCGGCGGTCGAGCGTCACGCGTACGGGAGCCTCACGCGAACGTCCGGTTGCCACCCGTCGTTATCAGCCTGTCATTGTCGGCCTGAATCGCTCGTTCAGGCTAGAGTTTGCGGCCATGACGGGTCCCATGAGTAACACCGCGTTCCGCACGGCCATCGTTCCCGCCGCGGGCCTCGGGACCAGATTCCTGCCGGCGACCAAGGCCGTCCCGAAGGAACTGCTGCCCGTGGTGGACACGCCGGGTATCGAGTTGGTCGCAGGTGAAGCGGCCGAATCCGGTGCCCAGCGCATGATCGTCGTGACCTCGCCGGACAAGCAGGCGGTGGTCGACTACTTCCGTTCCCGCCCCGAGCTCGAGCAGACCCTCGAGGCCAAGGGCAAGACCGCGTTGCTGGAGAAGGTGCGTAGGGCGCCGGGGCTGCTCGACGTCGAGGTCGCGATCCAGGAGGAGGCCCTCGGCCTCGGCCACGCGGTCGCGCAGGCGGCTCCGGCGCTGACCGATGACGACGACGCCGTGGCAGTGTTGTTGCCCGACGACCTCGTGTTGCCTTCGGGCGTGCTCAGCAAGATGGCAGAGGTGCGCGCCCGGTTCGGTGGAAGCGTGCTCTGTGCCTTCGACATCCCGAAGGAGCAGATCTCGCCGTACGGCGTGTTCGACGTGACCGACACCGACGACGGCGACGTCAAGCGGGTGCACGGCATGGTCGAGAAGCCGGCGCCGGAGGACGCGCCCTCGACCTACGCGGCGGCCGGTCGCTACCTGCTCGACCGAGCCATCTTCGACGCGCTCGACCGCATCGGCCCGGGCAGCGGGGGTGAGTTGCAGCTCACCGACGCGGTCGCCCTGCTGATCGAGGAAGGGCACCCTGTGCACATCGTGGTGCACCGCGGTGGCAGGCACGACCTGGGCAATCCGGGTGGCTTCCTGCGTGCCGCGGTGGACTTCGCCCTGCAGGACGCCGACTATGGCCCTGCGCTGCGTGGCTGGCTGAAGGAACGAATCGAGACCGTCGACTGATGAGCGAACCCGAGCCGACCACCACGGTGACCGCCGTGCCGGACGTCCCTGCCGAGGAGTTCGTGCCGGTCGCCGAGCAGCTGAACCGGGTTCTGCACGCCGCAGTGCGGCCGAACCCGGTGCGTGTCGCGATCTCCGAGGCGCAGGGCCTGCCGTGTGCCGAGGAAGTGGTGGCCGAACAGGCCCTGCCCGGCTTCGACCAGGCCGCCGTCGACGGCTACGCCGTGCGGAGCGTCGACGTGCGTACCGCGGGCGAGGAACCCGTGCAGCTGCCGGTGGTCGGCGAAATCCAGGCCGGGTCCCGGCAGCCGCGGAGGCTGCAACCGGGCCAGGCCGTGCGGGTGGCCACGGGCGCCCCGCTGCCGACGCTGGCCGATGCGGTCGTGCCGACCGCGTTCACCGACGGCCACCAGGCGAAGGTGGCGGTCCAGCGGTCCGTGCCGTCGGCCGGGTACGTGCGGCGGACGGGTGAGGACGTCCAGATCGGGGACGTCGCCGTGCGTGAGGGCGACACGATCGGCTCCGCTCAGGTTGGTCTGCTCGCGGCCGTGGGCAGGTCGAAGGTGCTCGTGTACCCGCGGCCGAGGGTGTCGATCATCTCGGTGGGTGACGAGCTGGTGGACGTCGACCGCACGCCGTCGGTCGGTCAGGTCTACGACGTCAACTCCTACGCGCTGGCCGCTGCGGCCAGGGACGCGGGAGCCGAGGTCAGCAGGGTCGGCATCGTCCCGCTCGACCCGCGGCGCCTGCGCGAGACGGTCGAGGGCAGGCTGCTGATGTCCGAGGTGGTCGTCGTCGCGGGCGGTGCCGGCGGTTCCACGGGTGCCGAGGTGCAGGCGGCGCTGTCGGACCTCGGTGAGCTCGACGTGCGCCGCATCGCCATGCATCCCGGATCGGTGCAGGGTTTCGGCAGGCTGGGCCCCGACGCCGTGCCGACCTTCCTGCTGCCAGCGAATCCGATGAGCGCGCTGGTCGTGTTCGAGGTGATGATCCGGCCCCTGATCCGCGCGGCGCGGGGCACGAAGAACCCGCACCGCAGGGCGGTCGACGCGCGCCTGCTGTCCCCGTTGGCCTCGACGTCGGGACGGGTCGGCTATCTGCGTGGCCGGCTGCTGCGCGACGAGACCAACGGCGAGTACCTGGTGCAGCCGCTCGGGACGTCGGGCGCTCACCTGCTCGCATCGTTGGCCGAGGCGAACTGCCTGATCAACGTCGACGAGCACGTCACCGAACTGCCGGCAGGTGAGCAGGTGAAGGTCACCTTCCTGGCCCAGCGCGCCTGACCGGATCGTCGGGTCGATGTCGCAGCGGCGCTGGGAATCGGACGGCGGCGGTGCGCAGCACCCGGGTTGGCCCGCGCGGCCCGATCCGCTGCGGGTCGACGGTTCCGTCGTGGCGCTGCGTCCGGTGCGGTGGCGCGACGCGGGCGCGTGGAGCCGCATCCGGCTACGGGACCGTGACTACCTCGAACGGTGGGAACCGACGTCGTCGGGCACCTGGGAGGAGCGCAACTCCGCGTGGGCATGGCCGTCGCAGTGCCTGTCCCTGCGGTCGCTGGCCAGGCGTGGGCAGTGCCTGCCGTTCGTGATCACCGTCGACGGTGCGTTGGCGGGGCAGATCACCGTCGGCAACATCGTCCGGGCGGCGTTGCGTTCGGCCTGGGTCGGGTACTGGGTCGCCTCCGACCTCGCGGGCCGCGGTGTCGCGACGGCGGCACTCGCGATGATCACCGACCACGCGTTCGGGCCGGGACAGTTGCATCGGCTCGAGGCGACCGTACGGCCGGAGAACACGGCCAGCATCCGCGTGCTCACGAAGGCCGGTTTCCGCCGGGAGGGCCTGTTCGAGCGATATCTCAACGTCGCAGGTTCCTGGCGGGATCACGTGGCGTTCGCCATGACCGCCGAGGAAACCGGCCCGGGCCTCGTGGAACGACTCGTTTCCGCAGGTGCCGCGGCATACCTCCATTCGAGTTAGCCGAGCGCACTGCTGCTACCTGATCCGGTGACAGCAATCAAAGTTCGGTACGGCGCGTCTCCAGGTTTTCTGTTACTCGTGTGACTAACGTGGTGATTTGTCAGCGTGGAGACATAGAGCTTCGCGGGCGCCGGGAGTGGGGCGGCTCGAGGGCCGCTGCGGGGCAACGCGGACGACCAGCAGGTCGGGGAGGTGACGGGAGATGCCAAGCTCGTTGATCATTATCGGGCTCGCCGCGGCGTGGCTTGTCGTTCTCGTTCCCATGGTGGCGCGCAAGCGTCAGGAGGTCACACAGACCAGCGATTCCGCGTTGGCGGGTCGAATCGTGCGGAGCGGTACGCGAGGCAACGGGCGGAGGGATGTCGCCGTGTCCGGAGATGCGAACACACGTGAGGGCCGCGTCGAGGACGCCGACGCTCGCGACGACTACGACTACGACTACGACTACGACATGGACGACATGGACCCGGACATGGACGCCGACTACGAGGCCGACTACGCCGACGACCGTGTCGACCACCGTGTCGACCAGGCCGAGGCCGATTACGACGACGCCGGTGACGTGGCCGACGGTGCTCCTGTCGACGACCGCGACGTCCGCGACGTCCGCGACGTCGACGACGCCGAACCGGTCCAGCGTCGCTACCGACCCGGCCGCGGTGGTTTCGACCCGGAGGCCGCGGAGATCACCGCGCGGGCCAAGTACGCCTACCGCCAGCGTATCGTGTTGATCCTGCTCATCGCGGCCGTGGCGAGCGCGATCGTCGCCGCCGTCGTGGCGCCGATGCTGTGGTGGCTGCACGGTGCCGTCGACGTGGCGCTCGTCGGGTACCTCGGCTACCTGCGTCGTCAGGTGCGCATCGAGGAGGAGATTCGTCAGCGCAGGATGGCGCGGTACGCCGGGGGCGGGCGTCGGCCACGGCGTGCTCCCGAGCCCGAGCGGTACGCCGACTCCGAGTACGACCTCGACGACGAGTACGCCTACGACGAGCGCTTCCATGACGAGGACTCCGCGGTGGACCCTCGACCGGCGCGCAGGCCCGGACAGTCCGGCCCGCAGCTGGTGAGCGTCGAGCACCGCCGCGCACCGCGGCCGCCGCGCAACACGGTCGTCGTCGACATCGACGACGAGGACCCCGCGTTCCACGAACTCGGCGATCCTGGCGAACTGCCGTACCGCCGAGCCGTCGGCGAGTAGGGACCCCCCTGCTCCATGGGCTCAGCGGCCTTGCTAAGCTCATGGAGCTTCCTTAAAGGGGAGGCACCCTCCGGGGCTGTAGCGCAGTTGGTAGCGCGTCTCGTTCGCATCGAGAAGGTCAGGGGTTCGATTCCCCTCAGCTCCACGTACAGACGGCGAGTGCTCGTTAAGGGCACTCGCCGTTTTGCGTTCCGCAGGGATGTCGCAACACCCGGCGAATCCACGGCGGTCCTCTTTCGGCCGGGAGTGGTCTCGTCGACCCTGCAAGCCCTGGGCCCGCCGCCCTGCTCCAAAGGACCGGACCTCTCGCCGATCGGCGGTCGGGGACCAGGTCGCTGTCCCTCATCACCCGGACGGTGCGGGAACCGGCCAGGTCCCGGGCGCGTCCGAGTGGTGTTCCGGAGCCATTTTCGCGGAAACGGGCATGCGGACGTCCGCGAGAACGGAAACTGGAGCGCGGGAACCGCTAATCTGCAACAGCAGGGCGCCTGGATCGACGCTGAGGGGAAACAGATGAGCCGCCAATTCGACCCGGATCACATCGACGAACTGGCCAAGAAGGTCACGCAGCTCAAAGACGTCTGCATCGGCGCGCGTGGCGAACTGGGCGAGGGCGACTCCGACTCCGGCGGCGCGTTCGGCTCCCTCAAGAACGCCGCCAGCGCAGGCGAGACGATCAACGGGTTCTACGGCAAAGTCAACGCCGAGCTGAAGGCCGCCGAGAACCTCGTCGACTCGGCCTCGCTCGCGCTGACCGAGGCGGCGCTGCGCATGCGCAACGACGAGGCCGAGGGCGTGCGCACCTTCGGTGGCGGCAGCCCCGAGCAGGCTTGATCGGAATTCGTGACGGAAGCCCAGGGGAACAACCGATGCCAACCGTAGAGAACCCGTCGACACTCGACGACCCTTCGCTCGACCGGCCGAAGGCCATGGACGACATCGACCGGCACGCGGAGCAGGCGAAACAGCTCAAATCCGGTGCCGTGAACCAACAGGCCAAGAAGATCGGCGGTGCGGGCGCCACCGCAGGCAACGTCGGCGACGATCTCAAGGCCTTCCGCGAGGACGTCCTGCGCGGCTGGGACGGCAAGGACGCCGAAGCCGTCGCCGAACACCTCAGCCAGCTCAGCAAGGCCAGTTACAAGGTCAGCGACAAGGCCGAGGCCGCGAGGAAGGCGCTCGCCGGCGTGTCCGAGATCCTCGCGGACGTCAAGCGCAAGGTCGCCCAGCTCGCTCAGGAGGCGGGGGAGAAGGACGCGGAGAACCGCAAGCTCATCTCCGCCGCCCGCGACCGCAAGAACAGCTCCGACGACGAGAACGACATCTCGTCGGCCGCCGAGGAGATCGAACGGCTCCGGAACCTCAACGAGCGGGACGCCAACGGCAAGAAGGAAGACATCAAACGGCTGCTCGACAACGCCGAGTCCGAGATCGACGAGCTCCTCAAACCGCTGGGCCTCGAGATCGAGGGCGGGTTCGTCGAACTCCTGCCCGCCGACTCCGGCGCGGCGTCCACGTCGGCCTCGAACGCCTCACCCGCACCGATCAACATTGCCGGCGGCGACGCACCCGCGGTGAGCAGCGGCGGAGGCGGCGGCAGTGCCGGTGGCGGCGGTGGAGCCGACTACGCCGCGTCCGGTGTCGCGCCGGGTGGGGGAACGCCGGGCAAGGTCAACGTCACCGGCGACAACCCGGCCGCGATCGCCGAGAGCGTCATGGGCAAGTCGGCCGCGCAGCTCATCGCCAGCGGCGAGCTGCCGATGAACAACGTGCCGACCAACGTGTGCTGCGCCAACTTCGTCACGGCCTGTCTGGAGAAGGCAGGCTGGATCGACTGGCACAGCGACAGCGTGTCCGACATGGCCGCCAAGCTGAAGGCGGACGGCTGGCAGTCGGTGCCGGTGTCCGAGGCGCCACCGGGCAGTGTCGTCATCTCCAACGACGGTGGACACACCGTGATGGTCGGCGACGGCGACCCGCCGTTCATCGGCTCCAACAACATCAACCCGGACGGTTCGCAGAGCATCAGCGCGGGCGGCGAGAGCGGCATGGTCGAGGTGCTCGCGCCGCCACCGGGACTGGTGGAACAGACGATGGGTAAGAACTGACCCGGTTCGCGACGCCCGGGTGCGGCCCACGCCGCGCCCGGGCACTGTCATGTCGGCGGACAGGTCGCGTCGGTGGGCAGGTCGCGTCGGTGGGCAGGCGCGAGTCAGCCGGCTGAGGAGCCGAACAGCTCAGGCGGCACGGAGTGCTCCGCGGCCCAGTTCGCCCAGGCGACGTCGGTGGGCCCGATCGCACACTCGCGCAGCTCCCAGCCAGAGTTCTGCCCGTCCGGCGCCTTGACCAGCGCCACGTAGAGGTCGGACAGCTGGCCGTTCGCCGCCTGCCGCTCGAAGGCGGTGCCCGCGAAGTCCGGGCGGCCACCGTCGGGGTCGCGCATCGTGCCGAACAGCACGATCCACTGGCCGAGGCGGTCGAGCCGATCGACCGCCACCTCGACGCGATCGCCGACAGCCTGCTCCAGCGGAGCGACCGCGGTCCGGAGCGCCGGGACGCGGGCCGGGCTGTCGAGGCCGAGCGGGCGCGGGCCGGATTCTGTGGGCGGTGTGGTCATCGAACTGCCTTCCGACTACCGGCCGCCGTTTCGGCCGACTTCTGACGCCGATCATGCTACCGCGGCGGCCCCGCCGCGTCCTGACTTCGCGCAACCCGCCGGACACGCCCCTGGCGTGAGGTGCCGGTCGCCGGTGCCGCGGAGGGCGGCGCATAGGGTCGAGCCATGGCTATGTCGGTGCGTGTCGCGGCCACGGAGGACCGGCCTGCGATCCTGTCGCTGTTGCGGTCCTCGCACGAGGACGCCGTTGCCGAGCAGGACCGCGGTGAACAGGGTTTCGTCGAAGGCGACTGGGACGAGTCGGCACTCGCCGAGTTGTCCGGCGGGCCGGGGATCTTCCTGGCCGAGGACGACGACACCGTCGTGGCGGCCGTGCTCACCGTCGACGGCGGCGACCCGGAGCGCTTCACGGGCCCAGCCCGTCGCGCCCTGGCCATGACCAAGAGCCTCGAGGGGCCCGTGCTGCTCTACGGACCCGTCGTCGTCGACCCGGGTTTCCGCGGTCGCGGCATCATCCGGACCCTGCTGTCGGGCATGGCGTTGATGCTCGGTGACCGCTACCCGACCGCGGCACTCTTCGTCGACAACACCAACGAACGCGCACTGCAGGTCCACCGTGGACTCGGCATGCGTAAGCACGGACGCTTCACACTCGACGACCGCTCCTACACGGTGTTCACCTTCGCACCGTCGGACTTCCACCCGAGACCGGCGAAGAAGCCGAAGAAGAAGTGATCCGGCGGTTGCGGATCTCCGGGGTGCTGGGCGAGTAGTCGCCACACGGGCCCCGAATCCGCAACACGTGGCCCTGAGACCGCAACACGAGCCCCTGGGGCCGCAACACGCGCACCTGGGGCCGCAACACGCGCACCTGAGCGCGCAACACGGGCTCCCGGGGGCGCAACACGGGTCACGTCCGGGGACGTGGTCTGCGTCCGCGGCGGACGTCGATGGGCCGGTGGGTGTCCGCTGCGAGGGCGGGCATGGGTGCGGCGTCGGCGCGACTCGCGGCCCACTCGAGGATTCTCCGCGTCGCCTCCCGGGCCTTCTCCGGATCGTCGCCGAGTCCGATCAGGAGGTTCTCCGCGTGCGGGGCGAGGACCGTGGTGACCCCGTGGCCTTCCGTGCCGAAGAAGCCCGACATCTCCAACAGCACGAAACCGTGGATCGTGCTCCAGAACTGTCCGGCGATGGCGGTGGCGTCGTCCCCGTGGATGCGTCCGGCGTCGAGGGCGCGCTGCACGGCCTCCCGCAGCTGATCGAACGTCGCCGTCGCCTCGGCGAGGCCGCTGGGCGCGCCACCCGCGGTGAGGTCCTGTGCCACCAGGGCGCCGCTACCGAGGCCGGTCACGCCGAACATCAGGCGGTACCGCTGCGGGCTCGCCAGCGCGAACTCCCGGTAGGCGACGCCGAGCGTGAGCAGGTCGACCACGGGGTCGTCGGTGCGTTCCACCGCCGTCAGTGCCTCGCCGAACCGGATGAACGTCTGCCGCACGAGCGCCTCGTACAGACCGGCCATCCCGCCGAAATGCGTGTAGACGGTCGTCGTCGAGGCGCCGATCTCGGCCGCGAGCTTGCGCGCGTTGAGCGCCTCGGCCCCCTCTGTCTCGATCACCCGGAGTCCGGCTTCGATCAACCGTTCTTTCGTGCTCATGGTGGCCAAGTCTGTCGTAACTATGTTACACCTAGCAATGTAACAATGTTACGCACGTCGTGACCAGCAAGGAGGCTTGTCATGCGGACCCACGGTGAACACGCGGTCGTCCTCGGCGCCGGAATGGGCGGACTGCTCGTGGCCCGGGTGCTGTCGGAGCACTACGCGGCGGTGACGGTGCTCGATCGGGACGAGCTACCCGGCGAAGTGCACCCGCGACGCGGCGTCCCCCAGGGCGCGCACGGGCACACGCTGCTGCCCAGGGGTGGACAACTGATCGACCGGTTCTTCCCGGGGCTGCTCGCCGACCTCACCCGGCGCGGCGTACCCGTGGTCCGGGACTACCCCGACGAGATCCGGTTCGAGGTGGTGGGACATCACCTCCGCGGTGTCGCGCCGGGGCCAGGGGCGGAGATCCACGTTCCCAGCCGTCCGATGCTGGAGCAGCGCGTGCGCGAACACCTGACGCGACTGTCCAACGTGGAGGTCGTCGACCGTTGTGCCGTGGACGGACTCCGGTTCGACCGGGGACGCGTGACGGGGGTGCGGGCGACGTCGGCCGACGGCCAGTTGCACCTCGACGCCGACCTCGTCGTGGACGCACTGGGCCGTGGGGCGCGCACCCCGGCGTGGCTGGCGGAACTCGGCTATGCGCGGCCGGATGAGGACACGATCAAGGTCCGGGGCGCCTACACGAGCCTGCAGATGCGGATCGATCCCGGCGCGCTGACCGAGAAGATGGTGCTCATCAGCGCCACGCCGGCGCGGCCGAAGGGCATGGCGTTGTTCCGGCACGAGGACGCGATGTGGGACGTCTCGGTGTTCGGTGTGGGCGGGCGGAAACCGCCGTCGGAGCTCGCGGGAATGCTCGAGTTCGTCGCCGACGTCGCTCCGCCGCACGTGCTCGATGCGCTCACCGCGGGGGAGCCGTTGAGCGAGCCGGAATCGCGGACGTTTCCGACCAGCCGCTGGCGTCGCTACGACCGCATGCGCACCTTCCCCGAAGGACTGCTCGTGCTGGGCGATGCGGTGTGCAGCCTCAATCCGACGTACGGACAGGGCATGACGGTGGCCGCGATGCAGGCCGATGCGCTCGCCGCCACGCTGCGCGAGGGGACACACGACCTGCCGCGCCGATACTTCCGTGCGGCCGCCGGGCCGATCCGGGACACCTGGAACCTTGCCGCCGTGGCCGATCGCGCGATCCTCGGGAAGCAGACCGGGCCGCTCCCGTTGGCGATCCGTACGCTGGCCCCGTTCGGCGACACGTTCTTCGGTGCGGTCTCGCGCGACATCGCACTGCAAGCCAGGTTCCTGGAGGTATTCACGCTGTCCGCGCCACCGACGTCGTTGCTCACTCCGGGCACGGCGTTGCGGATGGTGCGTCCGCTGGTCCGGAACGGCAGAAGCCGCACCGAGGTGCCGTCCGACGAGGGGATCGCACCGCCCGACATCCCCGGTGTGCGGCGGCGGTTCGTCACAGCACGTGGGGTGCGGTTCCACGTCACCGAATCCGGTTCCGGAGTACCGGTGCTCGCCCTGCACGGGTGGCCGCAGCACCACTACGCCTACCGCGACCTGCTGGCGCACCCACCGCCCGGAATGCGGGTCATCGCGCCCGATCTTCCGGGATACGGCTGGTCGGGGCCCGCGCCCCACCGATGGGCCAAGGACGAGGTCGCCTCCGACGTGCTCGCGCTGCTCGACGAGCTCGGCATCGACCGGGCGCTGGTGGTCGGACACGACTGGGGTGGCTGGATCGGCCACCTACTGACGTTGCGTGCTCCGGAACGGGTCGCCGGATTCCTGGCGTTGAACATCGCGCATCCGTGGCAGTCGCCGTCGGGAATGCGGCGGCACCTGTGGCGGTTCGCCTACCAGCCGGTGGTCGCCTTCGGCGGCGGTTTTCTGCACCGCCGCACGCCTTTCGTCCGAACCTTGCTGCGGCGGGCCGGGGTGCCTGCGTCGGCGGCGCGCGTCTACGCCGACGGTCTGCGCACGCCGGACAACGCGCGTGCGGCGGCCGATACGTATCGCACGTTCCTGCTTCGTGAGGTGCCTGCCCTGGTGAGGGATCCGGAGCGGAGGCGGGCCACGGTGCCGATCCGTGCGGTGTTCGGTGTGGACGATCCGGCGATCCACCCGTCACTGGCCGAGGCCGCAACGGCCCGCGCCGACGATTACACCTTCGAACGCGTGCCCGGCTGCGGCCACTTCATCACCGACGAACGTCCGGACCTCGTCCGCTCGCGGCTCGTCGAACTGGCGGCACAGGTCGGCTACCCCGGGGAAACCGTCGACACCGCGGGTGCCGTATGACGGGGCAGAGGGGTGCGGGTGCCGGTTTTCGCGGGGCGGTGCGGCCGATGCGCACCACCCCGCGAAACGGTCAGAGGCTGATGCCGAGTAGCCATCCGCCGAGCGTGTAGACCGACAGGGTCACCAGCACGATGGCGATCACGTTCAGCCAGACGCCACCCCTGATCATCTGCCCGATCGTCACATGTCCCGAACCGAACACGATCGCGTTCGGCGGGGTCGCGACCGGGAGCATGAAGGCGCAGCTCGCGGCGAGCGCGGCCGGCACCACCAGGAGCATGGCGTCCATGCCGAGACCCACGGCCACGGCACCGAGGATCGGGACGAAGATGCTCGCCATCGCCGTGTTGCTCGTCAGCTCCGTCATGAACAGCACGATCACCACGGCGGCGGCGACGAACAGGATCGTCGGCAGCACGTCCAGGTTCGCCACCTGGTCACCGAGCCACGCGGCGAATCCGGTCTCCTCGAACTGCTTCGACAGCGCGAGTCCGCCACCGAACAACAGCAGGATGCCCCACGGCAACTGCTTCGCCGTGTCCCAGTCCATCGTCCGTACGCCCTTGCGCACGGGGAGGATGAACAGCAGCACCGCGACCAGCATGGCCACGACGCTGTCCTCGGCGTACTCGAGCCAGCCGATGGCCGCGTCGCCCATGATCTCCTCGTCGGCGAGCAACGGCGGGACGATCCACGCCACCGCGGCGCCGACGAACACGCCGAGAGCGTTCTTCTCACCGCGGGACATCGGGCCGAGTTCGTCCAGCTGCTGGCGGATGAGTTCGCGGCCGCCGGGCAGCTCGGTGAGCTTCGGCCGGAAGACCACCTTGGTCAGCAGCAGCCAGGCGATCACGAGGAACACGATCGCGATGGGCAGGCCGAACAGCATCCACTCGCCGAAGCCGATGTTGATGCCCTGTTCGCTCAGGTAGCCGACGAGCACGGCGTTCGGCGGGGTGCCGATGATCGTGCTCAGCGAACCGATCGAGGCGGAGTAGGCGATACCGAGCATCAGCGCCGTGGCGAAGTTCGGATCTCCCTTGCCGTTCCCGAGTTGCAGCACGAGTCCCAGCACCGACACACCGACGGGCAGCATCATCACCGCGGTCGCGGTGTTGCTGACCCACATGCTCAGGAACGCGGTCGCGATCATGAACCCGGCGATCAGCCGAACCGGGCTCGTGCCCACGAGCAGCACCGTGCGCAACGCGAAGCGCTTGTGCAGTCCCCACCGCTGCATGGCCAGTCCGAGGATGAACCCGCCCATGAACAGGAAGATGATGTCGCTTGCGTAGGGGGCGGTCACGTCACCGATCTCCGCGACCCCGAACAGCGGGAACAGCACCAGCGGCAACAGTGCGGTCGCCGCGAGCGGGATCGCCTCGGTGACCCACCAGGTCGCCATCACGACCGCGATCGCCGCCGCTGCCTTGCCGTCCGCCGACAACGTGTTCGGCAGCAGGACGTACAGCAGTGCGGCGAGTACCGGGCCGAGTCCCAGTCCGATCCAGCGCCTTCTGTTGGTGCCGGCGTCCGCCTCGCCGACGACCGTCGTGGCTTCGCTGCCAACCTGTGACATCACACACCTCCTGAGTCGGTGCGCGAATCTACCGTGGAGGGCAACCGCTATGTCCCATTTGGTCCCCTGTTGTCGCCGGAAGCCCGGTACGCCGGACCCGGCGTACGCACGCTGTCACCGAGACATCACTCGTGGTGCGATTCGCGCGCCGCCGCGTCAGGCGACCACGGGCGTCACGTGGAACAGCAGCCCTGCCACCGCTCCTCCGATCAACGGCCCGACGACCGGAATCCAGCTGTACGACCAGTCCGCGCCCTGGCGGCGTCCCATCGGCAGCAACGCATAGACGATGCGCGGCCCGAGGTCACGTGCCGGATTGATGGCGTAACCGGTCGGGCCGCCGAGCGATGCGCCGATTCCGACGACCAGCAACGCGACCGCCAGCGGGCCGAGACCCGTCGGGGTGTTGCCGAACACCAGCACCACGTACACGAGGACGAACGTGCCGATGGCCTCGGTCACCACGTTCCAGTTCGGCGTGCGCAGCGCGGGACCGGTGGCGAACACGCCCAAAGTGCCCGAGTGGTCCTCCTCCGCGTCGAAGTGCTTCTTGTACGCCAGGTACACCAGCACGGCTCCGAGCATGGCGCCCAGCAGCTGCCCGGCGACGTACACCAGCGCGTGCCACGGCGTTGCTGCGATGCCCGGCGCGAACTCGGTGCCCGCGATCCAGATGCCGGCCGTCACCGCGGGGTTGAGGTGTCCACCGGAGTACGCCGCGGCGTACACACCGGCGAACACCGCCAGACCCCAACCGAAGTTGATCAGCAGCCATCCGCCGCCGTAGCCCTTCGTCGTGGCGAGGCCGACATTCGCACCGACACCGCAACCCAGGAGGACGAGCAGTGCCGTCCCCATGGTCTCGGAAAAGAGGACACTCCCCATTGAGACTCCTTCAAGCCGGAAAAGAGCGCGCGACACCGCCGCGCATCGGGTGCCGATGCGCGTGCCGGGCGCTGTGGAAAGGAAAGTCAGGCGGCAGGAACGCGCGCCAGGGAAAGCGGGATCACCACACGGTGTAGCCGCCGTCGACGACGAGATCGGTTCCGGTGCAGAAACTGCTGGCGTCCGAGGCCAGGAACGTCACGGCCGGGGCGATCTCCCGCGGTTCCGCCACGCGGCCCATCGGCGTGCCCTCGATCCACGCCGTACGCCATTCCTCGTTGTTCATACCGCGTTTGGTCAGTTCGGTGCCGACATATCCCGGTGAGACCGAGTTGACCCGGACGCCGCGATGCGACCACTCGCCGGCAAGCGATTTGGTCAGATGAACCACGGCAGCCTTCGCCGCGTTGTACGCCGACTGCGGCTGCGGGCGGTTGGCGATGTGCCCGCTCATGCTTCCGGTGTTGATGATGCTGCCGGATCCCTGCGCCAACATGCGCCTGCCTTCGGCGCGGCACGAGTAGAACACGCCGTCGAGGTTCACCGACATGACGCGGCGCCAGTCCTCGTCGCTCAGGTCCTCGCTCGGGTGGTTGTGCACGATGCCCGCGTTGTTGACCGCGACGTCGAGCGAACCGGCGGTGGCGACGACGTGCTCGACGGCGGCGTCGATGCTGGCCGAATCGGTCACGTCGGCCGCGACGAACTCCGCGCCCAGGTCCTTGGCGGTGGCCTCACCGATCTCGGCGTTGCGGTCACACACGAACACGCGGGCCCCGGCCTCGACGAGCCCCTGCGCGATCGCGGCGCCGATTCCCTGCGCGCCACCGGTCACCAGTGCGGTCCTGCCCTCGAGCGTGTACGGGTTCGTCATTTCGCCTCCCTGTTGGTCGTCGACGGGCGCGCCGACGGTGCGGTGCTGACATCGCGGATCTCGTGCTCGCCGGACGAGAAGCCGATCACCATCTCGTCGGCGATTCCGGTGAACAGGCCGTTCTCCACGACTCCCGGGATCCAGTTGAGCTGCCCGTCCAACGCGACGGGGTCGAGGATCTTCTGCAGGTGCGCGTCGATGATGTAGTTGCCGCTGTCGGTCACCACCGGCTCGTCGCCGCGGGTGCGCAGCGGAAGCTCCGGATCCCGGTAACCGAGCTTGTCGAGCAGCCGGGCGACCGACCGCCGCGTCGATTCCCACGAGAACGGCACGACCTCGATGGGGAGTGGGAACGCGCCCAGCGTGTCGACCACTTTGGACTCATCGACGACGGCGACCATCCGGTCCGAGGCGTCCGCGACGATCCGCTCCCACAGCAGGCACGCGCCGCCGCCCTTGATCATCGCTCCGTCGTGGTCGATCTCGTCCGCGCCGTCGATGGTCAGGTCGAGTCGTTCGACGTCGGCCAACGTCGTCAACGGCACACCCACCTCGAGGGCCAGATCCTTGGTCGACGTCGACGTCGGCACGCCGACGACGTCCAGCCCGTCGGAGACGGCCTCACCCAGCTTGCGGACGAACCAATGCGACGTCGTGCCCGAACCTAGGCCGAGCCTCATGCCGTCGGAGACGTAGGCGTCGATGGCGGCCGTGCCCGAGACCACCTTGGCAACGTCCTGGGAAGTACGTGGTTCCATGGAATTCCTGTCTACTCCGGACTGTCAGATTCGTGGGACCAGTTCGGCGAACCGTTCGATGACCGACTCGCCGACGCCGTGATGGCCCCATGCGACGTGTACGTAGTCCACGCCCGTGCGCCGAGCTGCCTCCGCGTCGATCGCCGTGTCGCCGACGTACAGCGCGTCGGCGGGGGACACCGAGAGCCGGTCGAGTGCGGCCTGCAGATGCTGCGGATCGGGCTTGCCCGCCGCCACCTCGTCGATGCCTACGACGGTGTCGACGTGCGTGCCGAGACCGGTGGACTCGAGGACCCGATGCGCGAGCCGGGACCGTTTGTTGGTGCACACGCCGATCGCAACGCCCTCGGCACGCAGCGCTGCCACCGCGTCGAGCGCATCGCGGTACACCGTGGTCTCGACGACCGGGTCGACCGTGTAGGCAGCGGTGTAGTCGGCGAGGACATCATCCACAGCGGACTCCGGGCCCCTGACGAGTCCGACTGCCCTGGCGACCAGGCTTCGCGCGCCCTCACCGAGGATCCCGCGCACCTCGTCGGCCGTCACCGGTGGCAGGGACCGCCGGGACAGCGCGACGTTCAGTGCCCTGGCGATGTCCGGTGCACTGTCGACGAGAGTGCCGTCGAGGTCGAACACCGCCGCCTTGTACGTCCGCGTCATCACGCGTCCGCGGTGGCGTAGAGCGGACGGAGCCCGTCGTACAGCGCGCGGTGCCGCGCGAAGACGGCGTCGTAGGTGCGGGTGGCGTCGTCGTCCGGGACGAAGGTGCGCTCCACGCGGACGCCGGACACGGCCTCGTCCAAGCTGCTCCAGTATCCGACGCCGACCCCGGTCGCGAGTGCCGCGCCGTACGCGCCGCCCTCGGCCGCACCGGTGACGGTGACGGTCTCCCTGCCGAGGATGTCGGCGAGCATCTGGAGCCACAGGGTCTCGCTCGTCGCGCCGCCGGAGGCGACGATACGGTCGCACTCCAGGCCCGCCTGCCTGCAGACCTCGAGGATCTCCCTCATGTTCAGCAGCACGCCTTCCAGCACGCTGCGCGAGAAATGCCCGAGGTGGTGCATGGGCGTGAGGCCGATCCAGCTCGCCGACGCGTCGGGCGCCAGATTGGGCGAACGCTCGCCGAGCAGGTACGGCAGGAACAACAGCCCCTCGGCACCCGGTTCGATGTCCTTGGCGAGGGCGACGAGTTTCTCGAACGACACGGGGTCGGCGGTCGTGACCGGGGCAAGCGCGTCGCGCAGCCACTGGAACGCGCCTCCCGCGCTGAGGGACACACCCATGACGTGCCACCTGCCCGGTCCGTTGCCGCAGGAGACCTGAACCCGGCCGCTCGGGATGTTCGGGCAGTTCGCAGCCCCGCCCGCGACGATGCCCGCGGTGCCGATGGTGAAACCCACCGGGCCCGGATCGATCAGCCCCATCGCGGTGGTCTGGATGACCGCGTCACCGCCGCCGCCGTACACCTGCACGCCCTCTGGGATGTTCCAGCGCCGCGCCAACTCGGGACGCAACGCTCCCGTGGCGTCGATGGACTCGACCGCGTCCGGCAGCAACCCACGATCGATGTCGAGCAGTGCGAGCAGCTCGTCCGACCAGACCCGCTCGGCGACGTCGAACAGTCCCGTTCCGGAGGCGTCCGACACGTCCGTGACGTAGTTGCCCGTCATCTTCAGGCGCAGGTAGTCCTTCGGATTGAGCACGTGCGCGGTCCGCGCGAAGAGCTCGGGTTCGTTGTCCCGGAACCAGACGATCTTCGGCGCGGTGAAGCCGGGCAGCATCCGGTTGCGCGTCATGCGGATGAGCTCGTCGAGCCCGCCGGCACGGTCGGTGATCCAGTCGCACTGCGCGGCCGCTCGCTGGTCGTTCCACAGAATGGCGTGCCGCAGGGGCTCCCCGTCGGAGTCGAGCGCGGTCAGGCCGTGCATCTGCCCGCACAGGCCGATGCCGGCCACCTCCTGTCCCTGCCGGGGCAATGAGGCGGTCACCGCGGCGATCGCCTCGTCGGTCGCGCGCCACCAGTCGGCTGGATCCTGTTCCGCCCACCCCGGGCGGAGGTTGTGCACCGGGTAGTTCCGCGAGTGCTTGGCGACCACCTCACCCGATTCGGATACGGCGATGACCTTGCACGACGACGTGCCCAGATCGATGCCTATCAGCATGGTTCGACCGTCCTTTCGCGCCTCACTGCGCGTTGTGGCGAAGCCGGATGTGCTTGAGTTGCAGGTAGTTCTCGAGTCCTTCGGGACCGTGTTCGGAGCCGAAGCCGCTTTCGCGCCTGCCCCCGTAGGGCGCGTTGATGATTCCGGCGTCGACGTTGTTCACCGCGACGTTGCCGAAATCGAGGTCGCCGGCGAGCGTGAACGTCTCCGTCGTGTCGGTGGTGTAGGCGTAGGCGGCCAGGCCGCCGGGCGCGCCGTTGGCGCGGGTGATGGCGTCGCCGAGCTCGGTGAACCGCGCGACCCCCACCAGCGGGCCGAACGTCTCCTCGTGCATGACCAGTGCCTCGTCCGGGGCGTCGGCCACGACGGTCGGACGGAGGAACAGTCCGGGGGAGTCCGACTGTGGCGGCTCACCGCCCGCGACGACTCGCGCCCCCTGCGCGCGGGCGTCAGCGATGTGGTCGAGGGTGCGCCGGTAGGTCTCGGACATCGTCATCGCGCCGACGTCGGCGTCCGGCTCCGCGAGCCCGTCGGCGACGGTCAGGGCGTCGGCGGCTTTCGCCAGTCCCGCGACGAACTCGTCGTACACCCCGTCCTGCACGTAGATCCGGTTGATCGCGATGCAGATCTGCCCCGCGTTGCGGAAGGATCGCCGGGTGGCGCCCGTGATCGCGGCGTCGACGTCGGCCCGGTCGGTGACGATCATCGGGCAGCTTCCGCCCAGTTCGAGCGACAGCCCGGTGATGCCGCTGACGGAACGGTAGATCGCCTGCCCCGTGCGCATCGACCCGGTGAACGCGATCTTCGCGATGTCCGGGTGTTCGGCCAGTGCCTGTCCGGTCTCGCCGTCGCCGTACACGATGTTGACGACACCCGGCGGCATCGCCTCGGCGACACACTCCGACAACAGCTGGGCCGATCCTGGCGTGTACTCCGACGGCTTCAGCACGATCGTGCAGCCCGCGGCGGTTGCGCCGGCGAGTTTCCAGCCGGTGAGCTCGATCGGGTAGTTCCACGGCACGATGCCCGCGACCGGCCCGACCGGTTCTTTCTGCACGATGCTGAGGAAACCGGCCGTGTCGTTGGGGATCGTGCGGCCGAAGACGCGCTCGGCCTCCTCCGCGTAGTAGTGCAGCGCCGACACGAACTTGGTGACCTCGCCGCGCGCCTCGTTGCGTGGTTTGCCCTGCTCGCGCGTGATCGAGACGGCGAGCTCGTCGACGCGGGTCGCGCAGACCTCGGCCAGTCGGTGCAGGTGGCGGGCACGTTCGGCGGGAAGCGTCTTGCGCCACGTCGCGAACGCCCGGACCGCGGACCGTACGGCTGCGTCCACGTCGCGGGAGAGGGACCGCGGAGCCACGGCGGCCAGGTCTCCGGTCGCGGGATTGTGGCGATCGATCGGGTCGCCGCCGGCGTCCCGCCAGTCTCCGTCGACGAAGTTCCGGCAGGTGATCACGTCGGTGTGATGGTGCATGGTGCTGTGCCCGCTCTCATGGACGGCGGATCCGGGTGCGCTCACGGTGTCGGCTGACGTCGTGCGGAGCGCGGGGGATCCGTCGATTTGTATGATGATCGGACTTTAGCCGTGGCCACGCATCGGCCGCAACCCATTCGGGGGTAGTGGCTCAGGCGGGCTCGTCGCCTGTTCGGCCGGGCGCGAGGCGGTCGGCGTGGCGCATGATCCGCCGGAGGTGGTTCTCCGTCGCGAACCGCGCGCGGGACGGGTCACCTGCGGCGATGGCCTCGGCGATCTCGGCGTGCTCGCGCACGGTGTCGGTAGCCTCGGACGGATACGCGGGCCCCGAGGAGTACGTCTCGCGCAGGAAGCCGTTGATCGGCTTGATCATTAGCGAGAAGAACGGGTTTCCGCTGGCCTTGGCCAGGATCTCGTGGAACGACAGGTCGGCGTCGAGGAACTTCTCGCGCACGTCGACGTTGGCGGCGAGGCGGTCGTTCTCCGCGTGCATCGCTTCGAGGTCGGCCTCGTTCCGGCGCGCAGCCGCCAGTACCGCCATCTCGACCTCGAGCACGAGTCGCAGCTCCAGCAGTTGCTCGAAACTGCCTTCACTGAGTCGCAGCAGGAGTGAGTACTGGTCGGCGATCAAGCGGCCGTCGAACTCGGAGACGACCATGCCGCGGCCCGGCTTCACCGTGACGAGTCCTCGCTGGACCAGCAGTCGGGCCGTCTCGCGCACCACCGTGCGGCTCACGTCGAACCGTTCGGCGAGTTCGGCCTCCGTGGGCAGCCGCTCGCCGACGGGCAACCGCAGGATCTCGTCCTGGAGTGTGTCGGCGAGGGTTTCCGGAAGTCGCCGCCGGACGCCGTGATCGAAGCTCATAGCACGGTTCATAGCACAATTGTATGGCGAGCGTGTCATCGGTCGTCGTCTGTATGACGCCGTGTGTGCCCAGGTCGCCGTGCGAAAGGGGGACGTCCCTGGCGCGTCGGCCGGAATCCGTGAGCGGTCGGCGTCTGGTGTGGACGAGCATTTGTATGACAAACTGACCTTTGCTGGATCGACACGGCAGGGAAGGCACGCCTGTGAAGCTCACCGACTACGCCAGTACCGTCCTCCCGGACGACGCCGACAGTGCAACCCTCGTGGCGCGGGTGCACGATCCCGGAAGCGGGGGACCGTGCGTCGCCGCGGTGCGTGGCGACACGCTCGTCGACCTGACCGAGGTCACCCCGACCGTCGCGGACCTGTTGGATCGGCCGGACGCCGTCGACGTGGTGCGCACCGCGCAGGGTGCGCGCACCTGGTCGCTCGCCGACGTACTGGATGCGACCTTCGACGGTGACCGCACCCGCGCGCACCTGCTGGCGCCCGTGGATCTGCAGGTGCTCAAGGCCGCGGGCGTGACGTTCGCCCGCAGCATGATCGAGCGGGTCATCGAGGAGCGGGCGGCAGGGGACCTGCACCGCGCCGAGGAGATCCGCGGCAAGCTCGGCCAGTTGGTGGCAGGCCACATCTCGCAGGTCGTGCCCGGCTCCGCCGAGGCGGCGCGGGCGAAGGAACTGCTGGTCGCCGAAGGACTGTGGTCCCAGTACCTCGAGGTCGGCATCGGCCCTGACCCGGAGATCTTCACCAAGGCGCCGGTGCTGTCCGCGGTCGGTACCGGCGCGCAGATCGGCGTCCTGGAACGCTCGACGTGGAACAACCCCGAGCCCGAGCTGGCCGTCGTGGCGGATTCGCGCGGCGCGCCGATCGCCGCCACGTTGGGCAACGACGTCAATCTGCGCGATTTCGAGGGGCGCAGCGCACTGTTGCTGACCGAGGCCAAGGACAACAACGCCTCCTGCGCACTGGGCCCGTTCCTGCGGTTGTTCGACGACGGCTTCGGTCTCGACGACGCGAGCACGATCGACGTCGAACTGGAGATCACCGGCCGCGACGGGTTCACGCTCGGCGGCGTCAACCCGGTCAGGGAGATGAGCAGGGACATCCGCACCCTGCTCGAACACGCGCACGGCCGGCACCACCGGTACCCGGACGGTTTCGTGCTGCTGACCGGCACGATGTTCGCCCCGACCGAGGATCGCGACGTCCCGGGGCAGGGCTTCACGCACAAGATCGGTGACATCGTCCGGATCTCGTCCCCGCGGCTGGGCGCCCTGGTCAACGAAGTCAACACCGCCGAGGACGCACCGGACTGGACGTTCGGAATCCGGGCCCTGTACGGCAATCTCGCCGCACGCGGCCTGCTGTCCGGCGCGAGGGAACAGGAGGTTCCGGCATGACACGTGTCGTCGTCACCGATCACGCCTTCGGCGATGTGAGCGACGAGGCTGCGGTCGCCGAGCGGCACGGCGCCGAGTTCGCGGTGCACCAGTGCCGGACCGAGGAGGAGACCGTCGAGGCGGTGCGGGGCGCGGACGTCGCGTTCGTCAACTTCGCGCCGGCGACCAGGGCCGTCCTGTCCGCGATGGCCGACGGTGCGGCAGTGATCCGGTACGGCATCGGCTACGACAACGTCGACGTCGCCGCAGCGGCCGAACTCGGGATCACCGTGGCGAACGTGCCGGACTACGGCGTCGACACGGTCGCCGACCACACCGTCGCGTGCCTGCTGACGCTGTTGCGCAGGCTGCCCCGGTTCGATCGGGCCGTGCATCGGGACGGCTGGTGTGCTCCTCGCGACCTCGGGTCGGTGCCCGGGTTCGCCAGCACCACGATCGGCCTCGTCGGACTCGGGCAGATCGGGTTGGCGGTCGCCAAGCGGCTGGCGCCGTTCGGGTTCACCGTGCTGGCTCACGACCCCTACGCCGACCTCGATGCGGCCGCCGCCCACGGCGTACGACCGTCCGAGTTGGACGAGCTGCTCGGTGGGGCGGACGCGGTGTCGTTGCATGCGCCGTTGACCGCCGAGACCAGCAAGCTCCTCGACGCGGCGGCCTTCGAGCGGATGCGCGAGGGTGCGTTCCTCGTGAACACCTCCCGCGGCGGTCTCGTCGACCAGGAAGCGCTCGCCGACGCCGTCGAGTCCGGGAGGATCGCCGGTGCCGCGCTCGACGTGTTCGATCCCGAACCGCTCGCGACGGACTCGCGGTTGCGGGAATTTCCCGAGGTGTTGCTGACCCCGCATGCGGCGTTCTTCTCGGACAGTTCCCTCGCCGCGCTGCAGCGACTGGCGGCCGAGGAGGCCGACCGTGCGCTGTCGGGTAAACCGCTGCGGTGTCCGGTGCGGTGACCGACACTGTCCCGGCGGTCCCGGCCGCACAGCCGAACTGTTCCCATCGGCACGTCCCGACGGAAAGGTGATGTCGTTGAACCAGGGAGTCGATCCACGCACCGGACAGCCGGTCGGTGATCCGATCCCGGACACCGGTCCCGAGCAGGTGCGCAGCGCGGTGCGGCGCGCGGCTGACTGCGCCCCGCGGCTGGCCGGTATGTCCTACGCCGATCGGGGCCGGTTGTTGAACGCACTGGCCACGGCGTTGCGGCAGCATGACGACGAGCTGATCGAGCTCGCCGATCGCGAGACTGCTCTCGGCAGGCCGCGGCTTCCCGGGGAACTGGCCCGCACCGCGGCGCAGCTCGACATGTTCGCCGACGTGCTGAGGGACGGCGCCTTCTGCGAAGCGGTCATCGACCGGCCTGACGCGAACGCGGTGCCTCCGCACGGGGATCTGCGCCGCATGCTCGTGCCGCTCGGCCCGGTCGCGGTGTTCGCGGCGAGCAACTTCCCGTTCGCGTTCTCGGTGCTCGGTGGCGACACCGCGAGTGCACTGGCCGCCGGATGTCCCGTCGTGGTGAAGGCTCATCCCGGACACCCCGGTCTGTCCCAGCGGGTCGCGGACCTCGCGACGGAGGCCCTGGCGGAGGCGGGCGCTCCCGACGGAACGTTGAGCGTCGTGCACGGCTACGAGGCGGGGCCTGCGTTGGTGACCGATCCGTCGATCAGGGCGGTCGGCTTCACCGGGTCGACCGGTGGCGGTCGGGCGCTGTACGACCTGGCCGTCGGACGGGATGACCCGATCCCGTTCTACGGGGAGCTCGGAAGTGTCAACCCGGTTGTCGTCACCGAGGCCGCGGTCGAGGCGCGGGGCCGTGAGATCGCCGAGGGCCTGGCGGGTTCGTTCCGGTTGGGGACCGGCCAGTTCTGCACGAAACCCGGTGTGGTTCTCGTGCCGGCCGATTCCGGTTTCGATGCGCAGGTCGCCGACGTCGTGCGGCCGTCGGAACCCACCCCGATGCTCACCGCGCGGATGCGGGACGCCTACCAGGCCGGTCTCGCCGCCTTCACGGATGTGCCCGGCGTGCGTGCGGTGGTGGCCGCAGAGCCGCTGGACGCCGACGGCCACGACGTTCTCCCTGCGGTGCTGGCCGTGGACGCCGAGACCTTCGCCGCTCACGCCGACGTGTTGGCCGGCGAATGCTTCGGCCCGGTCACGGTGCTCGTGGAGTACCGCGACCGCGATTCGCTGCACCGGGCCCTCCGCGCCGTACCGGGCAGTCTCACGGGAAGCCTGCACGCCGAACCCGGTGACCCGGCGGCGGCCGACGTCGTCGCGACCCTGCGGGACGGCGTCGGGCGGATCATCGTCAACGGCTGGCCGACCGGCGTGGCCGTGACGTGGTCGCAGCACCACGGCGGCCCGTGGCCTGCGACCACCGATCCGCTCCACACCTCCGTGGGGGCCACGGCGATCCGGAGGTTCCTGCGCCCGGTGTCCTATCAGGACGTTCCGGACGAGCTGCTTCCCGCGGAGTTGCAGGACGCCAACCCGCTCGGCATTCCGCGACGTGTCGACGGTGCCCTGACCTGACGAGGGCGGCCGCCTCCCCGTGCGCGTCTTGACACGTCGGCGAAGATGTGACGACGCCGGGACACGCGGAGGTGGCTGCGGTGTGGCGACGACGACGCGCGATCAGGGCCGCCGCGGCTGCTGCCGGGTTCGGTCGCGTGCTGCGCATCCACCGTGAGCGCAACGACAGCGGCGCCGCGCTCGGGCTGTGGATTGTCGCCTGCCTCGCCGTCGTGCCTGCCGCGATCGCCTCGATCGTCATGGCCACCGAGGAATCGGCGCTCTGGCAGTGGCCGCTGTTGGCCGCGTTCCTGGGGCTGCTGGCCGCATTCGGATGGTCGCATCTCGGTCCCGTGCACGGCGGAAGACGCTGGGTGGCGGTGGCAGAGGGCGGCGTCGTCGTGTGGGAACCGGAGGGGGTGACGACCCTCGAATGGCACCGGGTCGGCGACGTGCCCACCGCCACGTTCTCGGGCTCGATGGACCCGGCGACCGCGGTCGATCTCCGTGCCCCGGCCCCGGCGTGGACGTGGCGGAGGGTCGCCGGGCTCGGCGCGGCGTGCCTCGTGGCGGTCGCCGCCGTCGGGTTCACCGCGGAACCCGCCGCCACGGTGGAGCGTTGCGAGTACTACGGCGGGTTCGTACGCGAGCTGCGGGAGGCGCGCTATCGCGTGGAGGTCTACACCGCCCGGGACGGCGAGCGGGTGACCTCGAGGGTGCTCCGCGGTGATTCGCCCCGCGGGTGCGCCGACATGATCCACACCGGGCCGGACGAGAAGCCGGGCAGCCGGCCCGAGTACCGGGAACCGAGCCCGGAACGGTACCGCGAGCAGCTCGCCGGACTCGTCGGCAACCGGGCTGATATGTCCGGAAAGTGAACATCGGGCGTACCGGTCCGCGAGCGTGGTCCAGACCTCCTCGCTCCCGGTTCCGACTTTCTTTCGTGTTCGCCGTTTATGCGGGGTCTGTTCAACTCTGTCCGGAAAGGTGGCACGTGGCCGGCCGACCGGCCGGCCACGTGGTCCCCGAGTCATCGGAGAGCAAACCCATGCGAGAGCGCAGAACCGTGCAGGCGGTGGTCGCGGCGTGTTCGGCCGTGGCGATCGCCGCGACGTCGGCGGCGATCCTCACCCCCGCCGCAGGCGCGCAGCAGGAGCAGGCCGACGACGGCGTCTACCGCGGCGAGGTCGAGGTCGTGCGCACCCCGTCCGGTGCCGCCGACGACAACGTCCTCACCGGCAAGGTGTTCCTCGACGAGAACCAGGACTCCAGCACCGACGGCAGCGAGCGCGGCGTCGAGGGTGTCGTGGTGTCCAACGGACGCGACGTCGTCACCACCGACAGCGAGGGCCGGTACCGGCTGCCGGCGTTCGACAACATGACCGTGTTCATCACCCAGCCCGACGGCTACCAGGTGCCGGTCGACGAGTACAACGTCCCGCAGTTCCACTACAACCACCTGCCCGAGGGGTCGCCGGACCTCGAGTACGGCGGCATCGCGCCCACCGGGCCGCTGCCGTCCGCGGTCAACTTCCCCCTCGTCGAGAGCGACGAGACCGCGGCCAAGGACCAGAGCTGCATCATCGCGGGCGACCTGCAGACCTACGACCGCACCGAGGTCGAGTACGCGCGCAAGGGCGCGATCAACGACATGGCGCAGCGCGACGACTACGCCAGCTGCGGTTCGCTGTTCATCGGCGACGTCGTCGGTGACGACCTGTCGCTGTACCCGGAGGTCAAGGAGCTCACGAAGCTCACCAACGGCCCGGCGCGGTTCCTGCCCGGCAACCACGACCTCGACTTCGACGCCGCGACGCCGGAGCATTCGTTCGACACCTACCGGTCCGAGCTGGCGCCGACGTACTACTCCTACGACGTCGGCGACATGCACTTCGTCGCGCTCAACACCGTCGAGTACCCGTGCAGCCCCAACGAGGACAACCTCGACGGGCTCGAGCCGCACTGCGACGACCCCGAAGGCGACCCGAGCTACAACGGCTCCATCGACGAGCAGCAGCTCGCGTGGCTGGAGCGCGACCTGGACCAGGTCGACCGGGACAAGCTGATCGTCGTCGCCTCGCACATCGGCCTGATCAACTACAACGACCAGGACAGCCCCGTGCACCAGGTCGACCAGGCCGACGAGGTGTACGAGCTGCTCAAGGGCCGCAAGGCCGTCGCCGTGTCCGGCCACAGCCACACGACGGAGAACATGAAGGCCGGTGACGCCGCCCAGGGTTGGAGCGACGTCCAGGGTCTCGACAAGCTGCCGTTCCCGCACATCACGGCGGGTGCCATCTCGGGTGACTGGTACTCCGGTGAGGTCACCGACGACGGCTATCCGACCGCCATCGGCAAGGACGGCGGCCGTCCCGGGCTGCTCACGCTCGACGTGAACGGCAACAAGTTCCAGGAGCGCTACACCGTCACCGGTGGCGACGAGCAGGTGCAGACGCAGCTCGGCATCAACAGCCCGACGTTCCGCGACTGGGCCGAGGAGCGCGAGGAGTGGAACGAGAACCCCGAGGGTGAGGCTCCCGAGCTGGACGAGCCGCTCGTGGTCGACTCCGACGACCTGGCGGGCACCTCGTGGCTGACCACCAACTTCTGGATGGGCGCCACCGGTTCGAAGGTCGACGTCAGCATCGACGGCGGGCCGGCGAAGAAGGCCACGCGCACGCAGGAGATGAAGGGCGAGGCGAAGAACGCGGGCCCCGAGTGGGCGGACCCGTACGCCGTCGCACAGCAGCTCGTGCACGGCGGCAGTGTCGCCGACTCGTCGATGCACCTGTGGCGCTACGAGCTGCCCGCCGACCTCGAGGCGGGCGAGCACACCGCGGAGATCACGGCCACCGACTCGTACGGCCGTGAGTTCACCGACTCGCTGACCTTCGAGGTCGTCGAGTAAGCGGGCATCACACCGAACGCGAGCGGTCCCCGGCGGGAAGTGGATCCCGGCCGGGGACCGCTTGTGTGCACGGGTCGAGCACCGTGGACGACGCGCCGACGTGCCGGG
>Ga0079224_100000593_pt1 | contig 36513 bp, 25 predicted proteins | sample Stecom2015_FD_80414 | JGI IMG/M metagenome (GOLD analysis project Ga0079224, IMG submission 80414) | Agricultural soil microbial communities from Utah to study Nitrogen management - Steer compost 2015 | ecosystem: Environmental > Terrestrial > Soil > Agricultural land | place: USA: Utah... | reverse complement strand
TGCCCTGGCGCTATCAAGAACGTCGATTTTCGCGTTTTTCCAAAACAGCTACACGCGTGTAAATCGGATTTACACACGTGTAAATGGGAATTGCATGCGTGCAAACGGGATTTACACGCGTGCGGTTTCGGTTAGCACGCGTGCAAATCGGAATGACACACGTGCAAACGGGATTTACACGCGTGTGGTTTGGAATAGCACGCGTGCAGATCGGAATTGCATACGTGCAAACGGGATTTACACGCGTGCAGTTTCGGTTAGCACGCGTGCAGATCGGAATGGCATATGTGCAAACGGGATTTACACGCGTGCAGATCGGAATGGCGCACAGGCAAATGGGAATTGCATACGTGCACTGGGCTTCGAGCTCTTTGGTAGACACCATCCCAGGAAGTGTGTAAACCTATTTGGCTAAAAGTCTGATCTTTTGTACTTTTTTGATATCAGCCGTCGTATTCTGGATTATTCTAAAGGTATAATAGTCAACATAATCCATTTTAGTTATCCAAGAATTAATCGTGTTACGGCTAACTCCATATTTACGCCCGGCTCTCCGGTCGCCGTGCTTTCTTGACCAAATCCAACCTATCCGCCAAAACAGAACAATCAAACCACCACCATCCAACACCCACACCGATTTCGGGGAAAACTAAAAAAGGCCGCCTCAATAAATGTGAGACAGCCTCTTTTTATGGGCTCATATTTCGATGGCGGGGGCTTATAGCCGATGTGCACTAGCATCCGCTTGCGACTCGCTATCCTGCCGGACCTGGGCCATGATTGTCCGGCCTCGGTTATATCCGTGTTGTTCTGGATTTTCGATAATCGCCTTCATGGATATCAGCCTATACACGTATGCATCGGTTTCCTTATTGATACGTAACTTGAAATAGTCATCCTTGCCTTGGGCCTTGATGGCGCGGGCTAGGCGGCCTTCCCCGACGTTGTACGCCGCGGCCACCAACGTCCAGTCGCCAAATTCGCGATAGAGCGCTTTCAGATACTTAGCGGCAGCACGGGTGGATTTCTGCAAGTCTTGACGTTCGTCAACGGCGCTGTCTACTCGCAGGCCGAAGGCGCGGGCGGTGGCGGGCATAAACTGCCAAAAGCCCGATGCGCCCTTGGAAGATGAGGTGCCCTGCTCGAGGCCGCTCTCCACCAACGGAATGTATTTAAAGTCTTCGGGAATGCCGTGGGCTCTCAGTATCGAAGCTACCTTGGGAAGGGAGCTCGCCGCCACGCGATGCAGTCGATAGGTGCGCGTATTATTGTAGGATAGCCTTCGCAAGTGCCGGCGCAGGGCGTTTTCAACACGCTCGTTATCCACCGGCAAGGATTTATCCACAAAACTTAGCGTAGCAAAATAGGAAGACCACGCGTTTTCCTCTTCCACCTCGCCCGCAATTCCCTTCATCTCACTCACAATCCGCTCCGCCTTGCGCGCTTCTGCTACGATGTGTCGGTCGTTCGATGCCGTGCTGTACGAGTACAATTTGGCCGCAGCCACCAGCATGAGAACAACACTGCTACACAGCAATTGTTTTTTTATCATTCAGTTCCTCTTCTAGCAAATTACGTCTATAAAAAATACAGCGCAACCTACCTTGATTAGAAAGACGGGGCAAAGGTAAAAAATAGAAGACTAACTTCCAAATAGTTATAAAAACACACTTGTTAAAGTGAAATATTTAACATATCTTAACAGGTTGTTTTCGAATATAAAATCAGGCTTAAAAATAATTTGACCGCATTTTTTGCATACCTTTGCAGCTTGTCTTGCTTAAGTTAACAACGATCATGCCATTCAATAATAAAAGGAATAGTCGCGACGACAAATCCGGCAAACCCAGGCGCTCGACGCCACCATCCTTCGCCAGCCGAAACAGCTATCGCGACGACAACAATTCCCGTTCACATCGGCGCTCGCCTGACGGCAAGCCATCTTTTTCTTCCAAATCCGACAAGCCTTTTGGCAGCTCGCCCAAATGGCGCGACGCAGGCGCTGGCGGCCGTCGATTTGGCGACCGCGGCCGCAGCCAATTTTCGGGCGATCGCGAGCGGACCGATGATCGTCCGAGATTTGGTTCCCACCATCGCGACAATAACAAAGGACGTTCCTTTGGCACCGATCGCCCTAGGTTTTCGTCAGGCAGGCCATCTAATGTAGATAAAGACAGCCGCCCGCGGTTTGAAGGTGACGACCGCCGCAAGACATTTCGCAAGCGCAGCGCTAACACGGAGAAACCTACGTTTGGCACCGGCGAAGACACCGGCCTCATCCGGCTGAACCGCTATATCGCAAATGCGGGTGTATGTTCGCGCCGCAAGGCAGACGAGCTTATCGAGGCCGGCGTAATTACGGTCAATGGTTCTGTGGTCACCGAGCTCGGGACCAAAGTGGATCCCGCGAAGGACGAAGTACGCTATAACGGCGAGCGGCTCCGACGTGAAAAGCTGGTCTACGTACTGCTAAACAAACCAAAGGACTACATCACCACGATGGACGATCCGCAAGAGCGGCGTACGGTCATGCATTTGGTTGCCAAAGCTTCGCAAGAACGCATTTACCCGGTAGGTCGGTTAGACCGTAATACGATGGGACTGCTCTTGATGACTAACGATGGAAATCTGGCCGAGAAATTGGCTCACCCCCGCAACAACATCAGCAAGATATATCACGTGGAGTTGAGCAAGAATCTAAGCCAAGGCGATCTGAACAAGATTGCTTTCGGTCTGGAGCTGGAAGATGGCTTTATCAAACCTGACGACATCAGCTATGTGGCAGGCGGAAGTAAGCGCGAAATCGGCATCCAGATCCATAGCGGAAGAAACCGCATTGTACGCCGTATCTTTGAACATTTGGGTTACGAGGTGATCAAGCTAGACCGGGTAGTGTACGCCCACCTCACGAAGAAAGATTTGCCCCGCGGTCGCTGGCGATATCTCACAGATAGGGAAATCATCCACCTAAAACACTTCACGAAGTAATAGACAACGCGTATCAGCCGTAAAAATCTTATTTTAGCGTCATGACAGATCCCAAATCCCTTACTTCCGTAGCGGAATTCCACAAGACATTCAAACACCCGATATTGCCCACGCCCACGATTCCCGATGAGCAGCGTTGCAAGTTGCGCGTTTCGCTCATTGCGGAGGAATTGAAGGAGCTGGAAGAGGCCATTGCCAACAACGACCTGGTAGAGGTGGCGGACGCCCTGTGCGACATCCAGTATGTACTGTCCGGTGCGGTGCTTGAGTTTGGGCTGGCCGAAAAATTTGCCACGTTATTTGACGAAGTCCAACGCTCCAACATGAGCAAGGCCTGCAAAACCGTGGAAGAGGCAGAAGCGACGGTCAAATACTATTCGGAAGAGCGTAACACGCCATGCTTCTATGAAGAGCAGGACGGACTGTATCTGGTGTATCGCACGGAAGACCGCAAGACACTAAAATCGGTTAAGTACTCGCCCGCAGACCTAAAAAGCATCTTAGAGAGATAAATGACTGTAGGATGAGCGGCTGGTGGGCCCCGGTGGCTAGCCGGCGCTTGATAACGTCGGCGTATACGCGCTGCCCTGGACGATAGCGCGGCGTTCGAGCTCTTTGTCGATATAGGTCTGCACTGCGGATTTGCCCTTCCCCCAGCGGGGTGCGATGAGCAATTCCAAGTCTGCCAAGCCGAACAGCCGCTGGATAACGATATCGGGACGCAAAAGCGGAATGAACTCACACAGGAACTCAGTATAGCTTTCTAAGGTGAAGAGCTCGAAAGGCTCCCGTTTGTAGTGGGCACCCATAATCGACCCTTCGACGATATGAAGATGGTGCAGCTTAATGAACTTTATCTGGGGGAAACGGTTCACTTCGTCGGCATAGCGCAGCATCATCTCGCGCGATTCCCACGGAAAACCGAAAATCGTATGTACGCAGACGTCGACTGGACTGTTGACCATCAACGCCAGCGCTGCTTCCAACTCTTCGTGCGAACAGCCTCGATTTATCCGGCTGAGTGTGTCGTTGTAGATGGACTCCATGCCCATTTCCAGATCCACGTCGTACCGATCCGTATAGCTTTCCAACAGCGCAACCTTCTCAAAGTCGATGCAATCCGGGCGCGTGCCTACCGATAGGCCGACGACTCGGCCGGGCGCGACACGTTCGGCGGCAGCCAACGCTTCGTCATATAGCGCCTTGAGATAATGCGCAGGCGCATACGTATTCGTGTTGGGCTGAAAATAGATAATGAAGCGCTCGGCACCATAGCCATTCACGGCACGACGAATCCCTTCTTCCACCTGTTCTTGAATGGTAGGCAGTTTACGAGCCGAATCGGGCGTAAACGAGTCTACGTTGCAGTAGGTACACCCGCCGTATCCTTTGCTCCCATCGCGATTCGGGCACGTAAAATGCCCGTCGACGATAACCTTGAATACACGCTTGCCCGCGTATTTCTCACGCAGATAGTTTCCGTAGCGTTGGTAGGTTGGTCGTGTGTCCTCGAGTTGCATTGCCATAGTCAGTTGCAAAGATACGGGTTAGAGACGAAAACGCACGAAGAGATTTGAGGCAGCACCGCTCCGCGGACCGCTATCCCTAAATAAAAAAAACCTGCCAGCATGCTTTGCTGGCAGGTTAAATACATTATACGTCGACGAGGTATTAATCCTCTTCCTTCGACGCCATCAGCTGATCGTACTCCTCTTGGGAGCCGACGATGAGACGCTCGTACCTGCGCAAACCGGTTCCTGACGGAATCAGGTGTCCGACGATTACGTTCTCCTTCAGGCCCAACAGGTCGTCGCGCTTGCCGGCGATGGCGGCCTCGTTCAGCACCTTGGTCGTTTCCTGGAAGGAAGCAGCCGAGATAAACGACTTGGTACCCAACGATGCACGTGTAATACCTTGAAGTATCGGGCTTGACGTAGCAGGGATGGCATCCCGTACCTCTACCAACTTCTGGTCGCGACGTTTCAAGTTGGAGTTCTCGTCGCGCAGTTTACGGAGCGTTACGATCTGCCCGGCCTTGAGCTCGGTCGAGTCGCCTGGATCCACCACTACTTTCTTGTCGTAGATCTCGTCGTTCTCCTCCATGAAATCCCATTTGTTGACCGCGTCTTTCTCCAAGAAGGTCGTATCGCCCGGATCCTCAATCTGCACCTTCTGCATCATCTGATGCACGATAGTTTCGAAGTGTTTGTCGTTAATCTTCACACCCTGCAGACGGTACACCTCTTGGATACCGTTCACCAGGTATTCCTGTACTGCGGACGGGCCTTTAATGGCCAAGATATCCGCTGGTGAAATCGACCCATCTGAAAGCGGCATACCCGCTTTGACAAAGTCGTTGTCCTGTACTAGAATGTGCTTGGACAGGGGCACCAGGTATTTCTTGATCTGCCCGTCGCGCGATTCGATGGATACCTCGCGATTACCACGCTTCACGCCACCGAGCGTCACCACGCCGTCGATTTCCGTAACGACAGCGGGATTCGATGGGTTACGTGCTTCAAAAAGTTCGGTTACCCGTGGCAAACCACCTGTGATATCTCGGGTTTTACCGGTCGAGCGCGGGATTTTGGCCAAGATAACGCCTTCTTTCACGGTGGCTTTGTCGTTTACCGAAACGTGGGCACCCACCGGGATGTTATAGGTACGGATGACCGCACCTTTCTTATCCAAGACCTTGATTGCAGGGTTCTTGGTTTTATCCCGCGTATCGATAATGACTTTTTCGCGGTGGCCGGTTTGTTCGTCCGACTCCTCGCGATAGGTCACGCCTTCGATAATCGCCTCGAACTCGATTGTTCCTGCAAACTCGGAAATAATAACCGCGTTATATGGATCCCATGAACAGATACGCTGTCCGCGGGTCACTTTGTCGCCATCGTTGACGTAGAGGAACGACCCGTAAGGGATGTTGTTCGTCATTACCACTTTCTTGGATTCGGGATCGATAATACGAACCTCACCCGAACGTCCGAGAACAACTTGGTCTGGTCCGTCTTCACCTTCGTGAGCTACCGAACGGATGTTTTCCAACTCGATGATACCTTCAAACTTAGCCACAATCTGGGATTCGGCCGCGATGTTCGATGCGGTACCGCCCACGTGGAACGTACGAAGTGTCAACTGCGTGCCCGGCTCTCCGATGGACTGCGCGGCAATAACGCCGACCGCCTCGCCGGCTTGTACGCGCTTGCCGGTAGCCAGGTTACGGCCGTAGCAAAGGGCACAGACGCCACGCTTGCTTTCGCACGTCAGTACGGAACGGATATCCAGTCCCTCTACTGCCGAGTTTTCGATTTTCTGTGCGATCTCCTCGTCAATATCCTGGTTGGCTGCAACGAGCAATTCGTCGGTTACGGGGTCGTACACATCGTGCAGCGCTACCCTTCCCAAAATACGATCGTAAAGTGGTTCGATAACATCTTCATTGTCCTTCAACGCGGTCGTATACACGCCACGCAGGCCACCGCAGTCTTCGTCAACGACGATCATATCTTGGGCCACGTCATGCAAGCGACGTGTCAGGTATCCGGCGTCAGCCGTTTTCAAGGCCGTATCCGCCAAGCCTTTACGTGCACCGTGCGTGGAGATAAAGTACTCCAACACAGAGAGACCTTCCTTAAAGTTCGAAAGAATCGGGTTCTCGATAATCTCGCCGCCTGACGTTCCTGACTTTTGAGGTTTAGCCATCAAGCCCCGCATGCCGCACAGCTGACGGATCTGCTCCTTGGATCCCCTAGCGCCCGAATCCAGCATCATGTAAACAGGGTTGAACCCTTGGTTATCCGACGAAAGAATCTCCATGACGTTCGCCGTGAGGCGGTTGTTGATACGGGTCCATATGTCGATGATCTGGTTGTAGCGCTCGTTGTTAGTGATAAAGCCCATGTTGTAGTTGCCCATCACCTCTTCCACTTCCGTAGTTGCCTGCTCGATCAGTTCAGCTTTTGCATCCGGAATATTCAAGTCTTGCAGGTTAAACGAAAGCCCGCCGTTAAACGCACTTTGGAACCCGAGGTCCTTGATGTCATCGAGGAACTGCGCCGCGCGCGCCATACCGGTAATCTTGACAACTTCGCCGATGATATCGCGCAGGGATTTCTTGGTCAACAATTCGTTGATGAAGCCAAGCTCCTCCGGCACGACTTGATTGAATAGGACGCGCCCTACGGTAGTTTCGATCAGCTGGTTTTCAAACTCGCCCGATTTAGTACGTACGCTAGTACGAACTTTGATAAAGGAATGAAGGTCCAGCTTGCCTTCGTTGTAACCGATGATTACTTCCTCGGCCGAATAGAAGACCATGTCCTCGCCTTTCATCACGTGTGTCTCGTCCGTGCGGCGGCCTTTGGTCATGTAGTACAATCCCAACACCATGTCTTGCGAAGGAACGGTAATGGGCGTTCCGTTGGCGGGATTGAGGATGTTATGGGAGGCCAACATTAGGATTTGGGCTTCCAGGATCGCGGCGTTGCCCAAGGGCAAGTGCACGGCCATCTGGTCACCGTCAAAGTCGGCGTTAAACGCAGTACACACTAAAGGGTGCAACTGGATGGCCTTGCCTTCTACCAGCGTAGGCTGGAAGGCCTGTATTCCGAGGCGGTGCAGCGTAGGCGCACGGTTGAGGAGTACCGGATGGCCCTTCAGTACGTTTTCCAATATATCCCATACGACCGGATCTTTGCGGTCGACTATTTTCTTTGCGGACTTAACCGTCTTTACGATGCCGCGCTCGATCATCTTGCGGATGATAAACGGCTTATACAGCTCGGCAGCCATATCTTTTGGCAAACCGCACTCGTGCAATTTCAAGCTAGGCCCTACGACAATAACCGAACGAGCGGAATAGTCGACCCGCTTACCCAACAGGTTTTGACGGAAACGACCTTGCTTACCTTTGAGGATGTCAGACAGGGACTTAAGCGCCCGGTTGCCTTCCGTCTTCACGGCGTTGACCTTCCGGGAGTTATCGAACAAGGAGTCTACGGCTTCCTGCAACATCCGCTTCTCGTTGCGCAAGATCACTTCTGGCGCCTTAATTTCCATCAGGCGCTTTAGCCGGTTGTTACGGATAATCACCCGACGGTAGAGGTCATTGAGGTCAGAAGTGGCAAAGCGGCCTCCTTCCAACGGAACCAACGGACGCAACTCGGGCGGGATGATGGGAACGATCTTGACGATCATCCACTCCGGACGGTTTTCGATGCGATCGCGCGATCCGCGAAACGCCTCGACAACCTGCAGGCGCTTTAGCGCTTCGTTCTTACGCTGCTGCGATGTCTCATTCGCTGCCTGGTGGCGCAGGTCGTACGACAGCTGGTCCAGATCCAAGCGTTTCAGGAGCTCTTCGAGGGCTTCGGCGCCCATTTTCGCAATGAACTTCTGCGGATCGTTGTCGTCCAGGAATTGGTTTTCCTTAGGCAGGGTATCCAGAATATCGAGATATTCTTCCTCGGTCAGAAAGTCCATATACTGTACGCCGTCTTCTTCCTTAACCCCCGCCTGGATGACTACGTAGCGTTCGTAGTAAATAATCATGTCCAGCCGCTTGGTAGGCAAGCCTAGCAAATAACCGATTTTGTTCGGCAAGGAACGGAAATACCAGATGTGGGCTACAGGCACAACAAGACTGATGTGCCCCATACGCTCGCGGCGCACTTTTTTCTCGGTGACTTCCACCCCACAGCGGTCGCAGACGATCCCTTTATAGCGGATCCGCTTGTACTTGCCGCAATGGCACTCATAGTCCTTGACCGGACCGAAAATGCGCTCGCAGAACAAGCCATCACGCTCCGGCTTGTAGGTACGGTAGTTGATCGTCTCGGGCTTTACAACCTCACCGCTTGAGCGCTCCAAAATTGTTTCGGGCGACGCCAAGCTGATGGTGATGGATGTAAAATTACTTTTGATTTTATTATCTCTCTTGTAAGACATACTTATTGCAAGTTAAAGCGCTTGTGACCAGAGGCGGCAGGAGCCCCGATACGGGCTCGTGGCCCCTACCACACCTGTGCTTATTTAATCTAATGTGATATCTAATCCTAGTCCGCGAAGCTCGTGTACGAGCACGTTGAACGACTCGGGCACTGACGGCGTCGGCAAGTTGTTGCCTTTGACGATGGCCTCGTAAGTTTTCGCCCGGCCTATCACGTCGTCAGACTTCACGGTCAAGATTTCCTGCAGGATGTTGGACGCCCCGAATGCCTCGAGTGCCCACACCTCCATCTCACCAAAACGCTGGCCACCAAACTGGGCCTTACCGCCCAACGGCTGTTGCGTAATCAATGAGTACGGCCCAATTGAACGAGCGTGCATCTTGTCATCTACCATGTGGCCCAGTTTGAGCATGTAGATAACGCCCACGGTGGTGGGCTGGTCGAAACGCTCGCCCGTCAATCCGTTGTACAGGTATGTCCTACCCGACTCGGGCAGCCCTGCTTTTTTTACCCACTCTTCCACTTGGTCGGTTTCCGCACCGTCAAAGATTGGCGTTGCGAATTTTACACCCAGTTTTTGTCCGGCCCACCCCAACACGGTCTCGTAGATCTGTCCGAGGTTCATCCGCGAGGGTACGCCCAGTGGGTTAAGGATGATATCCACAGGAGTACCGTCTTCCAGGAACGGCATGTCTTCGTCGCGTACGATACGCGCTACGATGCCTTTGTTTCCGTGGCGGCCGGCCATCTTGTCCCCTACTTTCAGTTTCCGCTTCTTGGCCACGTAAACCTTCGCCATCTGCACAATGCCCGACGGAAGTTCATCCCCGACACTGATCGCAAACTTATCACGCTTATAAGCACCCAGCTCTTCGTTGAGCTTGATGTTGTAGAAGTGCAGCGTCTGCTTGATCAGCTCGTTTTTCTCCTCGTCCGTGGTCCAGCCGGTCGGATTGATGTTATTGTATTCCAATTCCATCAGTAGCTTTTGCGTAAACTTCGCACCCTTGGCAATCAGCAGTTCCCTATATACGTTGTATACGCCCTGCGATGTCTTGCCGTTGGTAATGGCAAATAGCTTCTCGACCAATTTGTCTTTCAGCGCTTTCAGCGCAGCTTCATGCTGCGTGTCCAGTTTTTCGAGTGCTGCTTTCTCTTCTTCCTTGCCCATTTTCTTTGCGCGGGAGAACAGTTGCTTGTCGATAACCACGCCATTGATCGACGGAGGTGTCTTCAAGGAAGCGTCCTTCACGTCGCCTGCCTTGTCGCCGAATATAGCGCGGAGCAGCTTCTCTTCCGGTGAAGGATCGGATTCGCCTTTGGGCGTAATCTTACCGATAAGGATATCCCCTTCGCGTACTTCGGCACCGATACGGATGATACCGTTCTCGTCGAGGTCCTTGGTAGCTTCTTCGGACACGTTCGGGATATCGGCGGTCAGTTCTTCTTCACCCCGTTTGGTGTCCCGCACTTCCAGTTCGAACTCTTCGATGTGCAAGGAGGTAAAGATGTCTTGGCTAACGACACGCTCCGAGATTACGATCGCGTCCTCGAAGTTGTATCCTTGCCAAGGCATGAACGCTACCTTGAGGTTGCGGCCCAGGGCCAGCTCCCCGTTTTGGGTGGCGTATCCTTCGCACAGGACTTGGCCTTTTTCTACCCGCTGGCCTTTCTTGACGATTGGCTTCAGGTTGATGCACGTGCTTTGGTTCGTTTTCTGGAATTTCGTCAGCCTATATGTACGCACGTCGCCATCAAACGAAACGAGACGCTGATTTTCGGTGCGGTCGTAGCGTATTTTGATTTCCTCGGCATCCACGTATTCAACTATGCCTTCGCCTTCCGCATTGATGAGCGTGCGCGAATCGCGCGCTACGCGGCCTTCCAGTCCGGTACCCACGATGGGGGCCTCCGGACGCAACAATGGAACCGCCTGGCGCTGCATGTTCGATCCCATCAGGGCCCGGTTGGCGTCGTCGTGCTCCAAAAACGGAATCAACGAAGCCGCGATGGAGGTAATCTGGTTAGGCGCGATATCCATCAAGTCAAGAAGCTCGGGCTCGATAACGGGGAAGTCGCCCTCGTAGCGGGCTTTCACTTTTGGCGTGATGAAATTACCTTTATCGTCGTACTCCGCATTGGCCTGCGCGATGGTCTTGCCATCCTCGTCTTCGGCCGAAAGGTAGATCACAGGCTCTTCGACGACCACACGTCCGTTTTCTACGCGGCGGTAGGGCGTTTCGATAAAGCCGAGGTTATTAATCTTCGCGTGCACGCACAGCGAGGAAATCAAACCGATGTTCGGACCTTCCGGCGTTTCGATCGTACAAAGGCGGCCGTAGTGCGTATAGTGAACGTCACGCACTTCAAAGCCGGCACGTTCGCGGGAGAGACCGCCCGGCCTCAAAGCCGAAAGCCTACGCTTGTGCGTAATCTCCGCCAACGGGTTGATCTGGTCCATAAACTGCGACAGCTGGTTAGTGCCGAAGAAAGAGTTGATCACCGACGAAAGGGTACGTGCGTTAATCAGGTCAGTAGGTGTAAACACCTCGTTGTCGCGAATGTTCATCCGCTCGCGGATGGTACGAGCCATACGCGACAGACCGACGCCGAACTGGGCGTAGAGCTGCTCGCCTACGGTACGTACCCGACGGTTTGACAAGTGATCGATATCGTCCACCTCTTCTTTTGAGTTGATCAAGTTGATGAGGTATTTGACGATGGCGATGATGTCCTCGCGCGTAAGTACTTTCGTTTCTTCCGGGGTATCGAGCTGCAGCTTGCGGTTGATACGGTAACGGCCCACGTCGCCCAAGTCGTAGCGCTTGTCCGAGAAGAAGAGGCGGTCGATGATGCCGCGCGCGGTTTCCTCGTCTGGCGGTTCGGCGTTACGCAACTGCCGGTAGATATGCTCCACAGCCTCCTTCTCGGAGTTGGAAGTATCTTTCTGCAAGGTATTGTATATAATGGAATAGTCCGCGTTGTTTGCTCCGTCCTCTTTGGTGAGAATAATGGTTTTGACGCCGGCTTCGATGATGATGTCGATGTGCTCCTCTTCCAGCACGGTTTCGCGTTCCAGAATGATTTCGTTTCGGTCGATGGACACTACTTCGCCCGTGTCCTCATCGACGAAGTCTTCGATCCACTTTTTAAGCACCCGGGCTGCCAAGCGGCGTCCCACGAGTTTCTTAAGCCCCGATTTGCTAACTTTCACCTCGTCGGCCAGCTCAAAGAGCTCCAGGATATCCTTGTCGGAGTCGTAGCCGATGGCACGCAAAAGGGTAGTAACGGGAAATTTCTTCTTCCGGTCGATATAGGCGTACATGACGTTGTTGACGTCGGTAGCGAATTCGATCCAAGAACCCTTGAAAGGAATGACACGAGCCGAATATAGTTTGGTACCATTGGTATGGCGGCTTTGGCCAAAGAACACGCCGGGCGAGCGATGTAGCTGGGACACGATGACCCGCTCCGCCCCGTTGATCACGAAGGTACCTTTTGGCGTCATGTACGGAATGGTGCCCAAATAAACATCTTGGACGATCGTCTCGAAATCTTCATGTTCCTCGTCGTTGCACGACAGGCGCAGCTTGGCTTTGAGCGGCACGCTGTACGTCAACCCCCTGGAGATACACTCTTGTATGTCGTAGCGGGGCGGGTCAATGAAATAGTCCAGAAACTCGAGGACGAAGATGTTTCTGGAGTCAGAAATCGGGAAGTTTTCCGAAAATACCTTAAACAGCCCTTCCTGGTGGCGATTATCAGAAGTCGTTTCCAGCTGAAAAAACTCCTTGAAAGATTGTAATTGTACATCCAGGAAGTCAGGGTAGTCGATAACCTTTCTGCTGGTTGCAAAATTTACTCTTTCGTTTGTTTGAATGTTATTTGCCAATGGAATAAGAATTTAGTTTAATCATTAAACTGAGCTCGTGCCGTAGACTATGCTGCCCGCGATGGGTAGCGGGCGATCGCGTACAACACCGCGCGATCTGAGGGAAAAATGTCTTTAAACAGGAATAGACTCTGACGGATTTTCGTCAGAGTCTAAACCTTTTAGAGGCGTTTTGACGATATGTTGGGATTAGTTAATCTCAACAACGGCTCCAGCTTCTTCTAATTGTTTTTTCAAAGCTTCAGCTTCGTCTTTGGCAACACCTGATTTCAATTCTTTAGGTGCGCTGTCAACTAGCTCCTTGGCTTCTTTCAGGCCGAGTCCGGTCAAATCCTTAACCAGTTTCACTACAGCCAGCTTCTGCCCGCCAGCTTCTTTCAAAATCACGTCGAATGACGTTTTCTCTTCTGCAGCAGCTGGAGCATCGCCACCAGCAGCAGGGCCGGCAACCGCAACTGCCGCAGCAGCTGGCTCAATGCCGTACTCGTCTTTTAGGATTTGAGCTAACTCGTTAACTTCTTTTACTGTCAAGTTTACCAACTGCTCAGCAAACGCTTTTAAATCTGCCATTTTATTCTATTTTTTTGAATGTGCTTTTTTGAAATTTGTTATTTTACCGTGCCGGATTTTAGCTTGTGCGCGGGATATCCGACTATCCTCTTTCCTGTAAAGTCTTAACCAAACCTGCAATCGTGCTGCCTCCAGACTTAAGTCCGGAAATAACATTCTTGGCAGGCGACTGCAGCAACCCGATGATATCGCCGATAAGCTCGTTCTTCGACTTGAGCTGGCTCAGCGCATCGATCTGATTGTCGCCGATAAAGATAGCCGAGTCGATAAACGCGCCTTTCAGCACGGGTTTGTTGCCTTCCTTGCGAAGCTCCTTGATCAACTTGGCGGGTGCGTTTCCGGTTTCGGAAAACAAGAGCGTGGAAGCTCCTTTCAACGTACCGAAAATCTCTTCCGAATCCACACCTACCTCGATCAATGCTTTCTTAATCAAGGTGTTTTTGACCACCTGCATGGCAATGCCCCTGTCGAAGCACTTGCGCCGGATGCCGTTGATTTTGGCTACAGTCAAATCAGCAGTGTCAGTAATGTAAAAATTACCGTACGATTTAATCTGCTCAGCTAAAGCTTTAACAATTTCTTGTTTTTCTTCTCTTTTCATGATTAAATTCCTGCTACTGATTTAGTTTCTACCGGTATCCCCAGACTCATCGTAGAAGAGACGTGTATGCTCTTAAAGTAAGTCCCCTTAGCCGCGGACGGCTTCAATTTAGAGATTGTCTGGAGTACTTCCAGCGCGTTTTCATAAATTTTCTCAGCGGGGAACGACACTTTGCCGATGGAGGTATGGATAATGCCGGTCTTGTCTACCTTGAAATCGATCTTACCACCCTTCACTTCGGTCACCGCCTTGCCTACGTCGGTAGTAACGGTACCTGTCTTCGGGTTAGGCATCAGGTTGCGCGGTCCGAGGATCCGGCCCAGCCTACCTACTTTTGCCATCACGCTAGGCATGGTAATGATGATATCAATGTCCGTCCATCCGCCTTCGATCTTGCTGATGTAATCATCCAGCCCCACGTGGTCGGCTCCGGCCGCCCGTGCTTCCTCCTCCTTGTCCGGGGTGCAGAGCACCAACACACGTACGGTCTTTCCCGTGCCGTGCGGCAAGGTAGCGATGCCACGAACCATCTGGTTCGCCTTACGGGGGTCGACGCCAAGTCGTACGTCCAAATCGACGGACGCGTCAAATTTGGTTGAAGTGATATCCTTCACCAACGCTGCCGCCTCTTGCAGGGTATACGACTTACCAGCTTCGATTTTGGATAGTGCCGCTTTTTGATTTTTTGTTAATCTAGCCACTTTTCTTACACTGATTTCGTTAAATTAATTGTTCCAGGGCGCATCGCCGCTCACCGTGATGCCCATACTGCGGGCCGTTCCGGCAACCATTCGCATGGCCGCCTCTACGGTGAACGCGTTCAAGTCCGTCATCTTATCCTTGGCAATGGCTTCCACTTGTTCCCAAGTGACGGAGCCTACCCTGCGACGGTTAGGCTCGCCAGAACCGCCCTTAATGCCTGAAAGCTCTACCAACTGTACGGCCACCGGCGGGGTTTTGATGATAAAATCGAAAGACTTGTCACTGTACACAGTGATAACCACAGGCAATACTTTGCCCGGCTTATCTTGCGTACGTGCGTTGAACTGCTTGCAAAACTCCATGATATTGACCCCCTTAGCACCCAATGCTGGGCCTATCGGAGGTGATGGATTTGCAGCGCCGCCCTTTACTTGTAATTTTACTAACGCACTGACTTCTTTTGCCATTCTCGTTCTGATTTAAATAATTAAATGTTTGTTAGTAAGTTGGAAGCATTATAACGTAACATTTAGATTTTGAGGCGGTTCGCCTTATACCGCAAAAGCACCCCAAAATGGAGTGCAAAGGTATGGAAAATTATTTGCATCCCGAAACCAGGATCCGAAAATATTTTTCGCGGAACATTTATTCCTTTTCTACTTGCATATAATTCAGTTCGAGCGGAGTCTTGCGTCCGAAGACTTTTACCATCACCTTGAGCTTTTTCTTCTCTTCGTTGATTTCCTCGATCTCGCCGGTAAAGCCATTGAACGGTCCGTCATTGACCTTCACTAATTCGCCCACATAGTAAGGCACGTTGATGGCTTCGCCCTGTTCGGACATTTCGTCGACTTTGCCCAGGATGCGGTTAATCTCGGCGGGGCGCAGGGGGATTGGCGTGCCATCCTTGTCGCCTAGGAAACCGATGACGCTATTGACGTTTTTGATCACGTGCTCGAGCTCGCCATCCAGTGCCGCTTCCAACAATACATATCCGGGGTAGAAGTTACGCTCTTTAGCTACCTTCTTGCCGTCGCGCATTTGGTAATATTTCTCCATCGGGATCAGCACTTGGGGGACAAGGTGGTTGATGCCCATTCGGTTTACTTCTGCCTCTATATACTGCTTTACCTTCTTTTCCTTACCACTGACGGCACGTACCACATACCATTTTAATCCTTGCTCTGCCATGTTATCTCCGCTGCTACTGATGTTTAAGAACCAATCTGATAGTAAAGCTCCAGCAAGTAACTTGAGGCCTTATCCATGGCGAAGATTATCAGGGCGATAATCACCGAGGCAACCAGCACCACTACTGCGGAGTTCTGCAATTGGCCCCAAGTGGGCCAGGTCACCTTCTGCGTCATCTCCACATAGGAGTCCTTTACAAATTCAAGTACTTTTGCCATGCTGCTATTTGTATTTGCACGGGCACCAGGATTCGAACCCGGATCAAAGGTTTTGGAGACCTCTATTCTACCGTTGAACTATGCCCGTAGAATTAGAAAGGATTAGCTAACCGTAGACCAGTTAGCTAATCCTTATCTATGTAGTTGACAATCTGCCTATACCTTAGGCGATGATTTCTGTCACCTGGCCAGCGCCTACGGTACGGCCGCCTTCGCGGATAGCGAAACGCAGACCTTTTTCCATAGCGATAGCGTTGATCAATTTCACGGTGATGGTAACGTTGTCACCAGGCATGACCATCTCTACTCCGTCAGGAAGCGTAATCTCGCCAGTTACGTCCGTGGTGCGGAAGTAGAACTGAGGACGGTATTTGTTAAAGAATGGCGTGTGACGTCCACCTTCTGCCTTAGACAATACGTAAACCTCGGCTTTGAAATCGGTGTGAGGCGTAACTGAACCTGGCTTACAGATAACCATACCACGACGGATATCGGTCTTCTCAATACCACGCAACAGCAGACCTACGTTATCACCTGCCTCACCGTAGTCAAGGATCTTGCGGAACATCTCTACACCCGTAACGGTAGACTTCAGGTTCTCAGCACCCATACCCAAGATATCTACAGGGTCGCCGGTGTTGATCTGGCCACGCTCGATACGTCCGGTAGCAACCGTTCCACGGCCCGTGATGGAGAACACGTCCTCAATAGGCATCAAGAATGGAAGGTCGGTCAGGCGTGGAGGAATCGGAATGTGCTCGTCTACGGCTGTCATCAACTCCATGATTTTGTCTACCCACTGCTCTTCGCCGTTCAAGGCGCCCAGTGCAGACCCGCGGATAACAGGGATATCGTCACCTGGATATTCGTAGAATGAAAGAAGCTCGCGAATTTCCATTTCAACCAAGTCTAACAACTCCGGGTCGTCGACCAGGTCTACTTTGTTCATGAACACTACCAGGGCAGGAACGCCTACTTGGCGAGCCAACAGGATGTGTTCACGTGTTTGAGGCATCGGGCCGTCCGTAGCGGCAACCACGATAATGGCTCCGTCCATCTGAGCAGCACCCGTTACCATGTTCTTCACATAGTCAGCGTGGCCTGGGCAGTCAACGTGCGCATAGTGGCGAGTAGCCGTCTGGTATTCCACGTGCGAAGTGTTGATCGTAATACCCCGCTCTTTTTCTTCAGGAGCAGAGTCAATCGAGTCAAACGAACGGGCTTCGGAAAATCCTTTGTCAGACAATACTTTCGTAATTGCCGCAGTCGTAGTGGTCTTGCCGTGGTCAACGTGACCGATCGTACCAATGTTTAAGTGGGGTTTACTCCGGTCAAATTTCTCTTTTGCCATGTTTTATGCGAATTAGTAATTTAAAATTTTAGTTTTAATATACACTTATAATTATATATACTCTTACGAGCCAATGATGGGATTTGAACCCATGACCTCTTCCTTACCAAGGAAGTGCTCTACCACTGAGCTACATCGGCTTAATACCTAAACCCTCTGACCACCACCCGCCAACATATCATAAAATGCATCTGGGCTTGAATAGTCAAAAGGCATAAGTAACTAGTGAGCGGAAGACGGGTCTCGAACCCGCAACCTATAGCTTGGAAGGCTATCGCTCTACCAATTGAGCTACTTCCGCTTCTTGATTTCAGATCGTGCGCTTGGTAATGGAAGATCAGGCTAAGCCAAGATCGACCGATGCACAATCCGAAATCAAATTGTGGGGGTAAGTGGACTCGAACCACTGAACCCGAAGGAGCGGATTTACAGTCCGCCGCAATTGCCGCTATGCGATACCCCCAATTTTCAGAGCCCCCTGCCGGGATCGAACCAGCGACCTACTGATTACAAGTCAGTTGCTCTACCAGCTGAGCTAAGGAGGCGTATTATCTTACTTTCAAAAAACATCAGCTCGTTTTGCACCTAAGGAAAATCCGCGATGCGACCTACTGGTTATCCCGACCCGTCGGGACGCCACCAGCTGAGCTAAGGAGGTACACTATTTCAATGACACGTCTGCATCTTTCGGGCGCAGCCACCCTTCTTCCCTCTGGGTCCAGTCGTGCTGCCAAAAAAGCAACATTGCCGTGGACGAATGCGGAACCAAACAAACCCCGCGCTTTAGGGACTGCAAAGATATACAAACTTGTAATATTACAAAAAAATTTTATAAAATTTGGTTAGCGGCAAGCCCGTCTCCCTCGCAATCGGCAAACGCCTTCAGCAAACCGTGGCAGATGGCAGCCCCCCAGCGTACCCTGCGATGAAATGTCCCTGCCGTTTGCGTTCTTATCTGTATCTTCGCCCCCTATAGTACGCGTATGGTTATTCGTCTTCTTGCAGTTCTGCTCCTTACCCTTGCCAGCCAATCCCTGTGGAGCCAGGAAAAGCGGCGTATTTGGGACCACAAGCTCGTCCGGCGTTTCATCTCGTCCGAAAAGGACAGCTCGCGCTCGGCAGGGTTCGTGGTATTGCCCGCCCTCGGATACGCGCAGGAAACCGGCTTGGAGTTCGGATTGGCCGGAGTGTACAACTTCTATGTCGATAGGGCTGACACCTTGATACGCACGTCGAACCTGACGTTTATAGGCACGTTTACCACCCAGCGGCAGACAAACCTGAAGCTAACGGCGGACGTATGGTCGCCGGGTAACCGCTACCATTACTTCGCCGAATTGCGCTTCCGCGATTTTCCTTTCAACTATTACGGAACGGGCAACGACACCTGGCTTGCGGACGAGGACGTGGTCATCATGCGAATGGCGCGCATACGCGCGGAGGTCGAGCGTCGGATGGCTCCAAATTACTACGCAGGACTGGCTTTTGCCTTCGAACATTTTGGCTATTCGGATCGCGAGGCCGGGGGGATATTCGAAGCGCTACCTGCCGTGGACCGTGATGGCGGCTACTACGCATCATTCGGCGTGACCCAACTCTACGACACCCGCGACATCAACACGTATACCACGCGGGGCATTTTTGCCCGGCTAAAGTACAGCTATTCCCCTGGTCTTGGAACGCAGGGCTCTTTTCGCGGAAGCCTAGCCGAGATCGACCTCCGTGGATTCGTGCCCTTGTCCGCGCAGCTGACCTTCGGATTGAACGGAATATTCAGGAGCAGCTGGGGAAAAAATGTCCCCTTCTATGCCTATCAGGAGATGGGAGGCGACATGATCATGCGTGGCTACTATAACGGGCGATACCGTGACCAGAACCTACTGGCCGCCCAGGCGGAGCTCCGATATCGATTCCACCCCCGCCTCGGAATCGCTGGATTCGCGGGCACGGGCAGCACCTTTCGCAAGGGTTTGAACACTACGCGTTTTGTCCCCTCATACGGCGGAGGCGTGCGCTACTTTTTCGACTTGGAGCACAGCAGCAGTATCCGACTCGAATACGGAATGGGGGAAAAACGGCAGGGAGAAAAACGGCAGGGCGGGTTTTACCTATCGCTTAGCGAAGCGTTCTAGACAAACAGCCCGCTGAACAGGGGCAACTGCTGGTCTTTTTCTGACACGACCTCCTCACCTGCAGGTATTCGCCAATCGATCCCCAACGCCGGATCCTTATAGGACACGCCTATTTCGGCCGACTTGTCGTAATAATTGTCGCATTTATAGAAAAACGTAGCCGTCTCCGATAGCACCGAAAAGCCGTGTAGGCATCCGCGGGGCACTAAAAGTTGCCGCTTGTTTTTGGCGGACAGTTCAACGGCTACGTGTTGGCCAAAGGTGGCTGACCCTTGGCGCGCATCGACGACCACGTCCAGCACGCTACCGAATAACACACGCACGAGCTTGGCCTGCGCGGCCTCGCCTCTCTGGGCGTGCAAGCCCCGTATGGTGCCATAGCGCGAGAACGATTCGTTGTCCTGCACAAAATCCAACCGCTGGCCCGTAGCCCGCACAAACGCCTCGGCATTGAAACTCTCAAAAAAATAACCGCGTTCATCTGCGAACACGCGTGGCTCGATGACCACGCAACCGTCTAGGGGAGTAGAAATGATATTCATGCTGTATGTGCGTCCTGCTTAGCGAAGTTCAAAACTAGAAAAAAAATCGTAGCCACGAAACGCTAGGTATGCCAACAATTAGGGCGGCTGGGCTGCAGTCTGTTTTGCGTATACCAGGATGGTCCTTGCCGCCAATCCGTTCGGCATAATGCTTCATGCCAGCCGCACGGCTACCCATGGACATCAGGTATCTGAACGCCTGGAATGCTCTAGGCGACCTGCCGCATCGCCATACCACGCTCGCCTACGCTCACAAAGCCGATGCGGACGGGTTTCTCGCTCGATGACGATAAAAAAAGGTGAGGCCATGGAGGCCGCGAGCAGGCCCGCCTTTTTTAAGAAATCGCGTCAATCAGACACGGAATTAAACGGATCATAAGAAACACATTTAAAAAATTAGTTAACGATCAAAACACCCCGCATAATACGCCAATGCCCCGGAAACGTGCATATATAGGGATACTCGCCCGGCTTCTCGGGGGCGACGAAATCCAGCTGGTAGGTTTCGCCGGCGTTCACCAGTGGCGTAGCATGTAGTACTTCAGGGATATCAGGCACGAAATGTTTGTCATACGCGTCAGGCAAGACCGACATCTCATCGGCCGCTATCCCGATTTTCTGCAAGCTCCCGGGCGTGCCAATGACGATATTATGCGCCATCTGGTCGTCGTTGGCAAATATCAACGACACGGACTTTCCAGCCGATACTTGCAGGACTTCTTGGTCAAAGACCATTTGTCCGGGCGGCGCGCTGAGGCGCAGCACCACTTCGTTTAACGCCTGCCCGGTGGGCCCGGCGTCCTGCGGGGCGGGTGGAGGCGTCAGGATATCGCGGTGGGCTTCCCGGAAACGTTCAACGGCGGGTACCCCCGCCAGCTGTTCGAAGTCTGCGTCAGAAAGTGGCTCAACACCGTATTTGGGGTATGTAGGGTCTTCGGTGATAAAGCCCGGCACCTGCAGCTCGGCTGCCGAAGCCAAAGGCCTGAGCAAAGCGTAGGCTTTTTCGGGATCATCCGCCAAGAAGTCCCTATCCTTACGGAACATGTCCATCCACACCGGCTTCAGGTGCTTGAATGACTCGATAAGGGCATAGCCGATATAGTCGTCCACCGGCAATTCGGTAGCCTGAAGCAATGCGTGTATGGTCATGTCGGATTCAAAATGGCTCAACGCAACAATAGCCTCCAGCCTAACGCGCGGCGATTCGTCCTGCGACATCGCAATCAATCGGTCGTGGGCACCCTTCACCCGGTCAGCCCAATAGAACAAGACGCGTGTAGCGGCAGCCCGGACCCCTTTGCGTTCGCTTCCGAGTAGTTCTTCGAGCAGGGCCCCGTTCGGTTCGTTGAGCTGTTGATGCACCCATAGCGCCTCCAGCTTGTGCTGTTCGAACTCCGGGTCAGTGGCATCCAGCCGCTGTACCCACGCCTCAAGCGCCGCGAGCACCTCATGTACCGGAAAATCCCGCAGTCGTACGCGCGCCCGGTACCGGGCCCGATCTTCGTACGCCTTAAGCTGGTCCAACACCTCCCCTACGCCTAGCTTGCTCAAGTCGACAATCTCCAACAGCGGCATGTCCTTATGCGTTATGCGCCAGATCCGACCTCGTGTTTGGTCGCGATTGGGGTCCCTAAAGGCCTGTTCGCCGTGTTGGATGACGGGATTAAACCAATCCACTACGTACAGTGCTCCGTCCGGTCCAAACTGAAGGTCGACAGGGCGGAAGTCCGGGTCGGTGGACTGTAATAACGGGACGATTTCATCCGCAGCGATGCCGCTTCCTACCTCATAGGGCCGATGCTGGCGGACACCTTGGAAACCAATGAACGTATTGAGCAGGATATTGCCTTGTACGTCTTGCGGGAATGCCCGGCTCGACACGATTTCGATGCCACAGGTTTTGGGTTTGGCTGATGCCGTCAGAAAATCTTTCATTCCCATATGCTTCTTGGGGTAGTCGATCGCGACGGCTAGCGGCGGGGCGAAATAGTTCATTCCCGTAGAAACGTCGGCAATCAGGTGCGTGCCGTCGCGCGTGAAAACGTTACCCCACGGGTTGGCATAGGGATACGAAATGTACTCGTCCAGCTTCATGGTACGGGGCTCGTAGCGCCACGTATTGCCGTAGGCACCTCGACGCGGTCCATAAGGTGTTTCCACCTGCGTATGCAAAAAAGTACCCATATGCATGTACAAGGCGCCGTCCGGCCCCCACATGTACGTATTGAGGGTGTGGTGCGAGTCTTCGGTACCAAACCCGGACAGCAACGTTTGCCGGAAGTCTGCCCGGCCATCGCCATCGGTATCTTTCATGAACACGAAATCGGGCGCTTGCGTCAAGTACACACCTCCATCGCCTAGTTCAAATCCCAATGGAAGGTATAGACTATCGGCAAACACCGTGTGCTTGTCAGCCTTGCCGTCCCGGTCTGTATCTTCGAGCACGATGATTTTGTCGTTCGGCGGGTTTCCAGGCGTATAATGCGGATAGGAAGGCATAGTGGCTACCCACAGCCGCCCCTGCGAATCGAAGGTGATGGAAACCGGATTCGGTATGGGAAAGTCCAGCTCCGACGCAAACAGTTCGACTTGATAGCCCTCCGGAAGCACAAAACTTGCCTTGGCGGTCTCCAGCTCGGCCGGTGTAGTGGGGCGGCTAGCTGGCACCTCATGGCTACCGGACATGGCAACCTCTCTGGCCGCTACGAGGGCCGACGCCCTGCTCCCGGCACCACTCGCCCAGAGTACGCTGTCCAGCCTTGCCACCATACCATCGATTCTTTCGAGTTCGGCGGGAAGCGCCGACCCACCTGCCCACTCGCGCCGGCGGCCGTAGATATATTCCCCGTTTTGGGCTTTGTGGCGGTAGAAGAAATGCTGGTTTTTTAAGCGAACCAACTCCCGTAACTGTTCCATATCCTCGTCCGTCGTCCAGGCGGATATCTTAAAACCTAGTGCCTTTGCCATGACCTCACTTACGATTTGATACCCCTCGTTGGTCAGGTGGATACCGTTTACGGTTATCGGCGTAGGCGCCTTATCCATAATTTTCTTCGTGGGCGCATAGAGATCGAGGAATCGGATGCCGAGCGATTCGGCAACGTCTGCCATACCCCGCGTATAGGCTGCGAGGTCCCTATTGTGGGACTTTGGGTCGGGTAGCGGTGCTCCGAGCTTTTCGTGTGCAATCGGCGATACCAAGACAATTTCGGGGTTGGTGCGACCGTCATATTGTTGGCTTTGCATGCCTTGGAGCATGGCCTGCAGATCTCGTTTAAAAGCCGCTAGGCTATCGGGGCCTTTAAAGGACTCGTTCATGCCGAAGCAGACGATGATAATATTGGCTTGCTGCTGGCGGAGGTGCTCGTCAAGCGTTCCGAAGTTCAGTGGCCTGGGCCGCAGGTTCACCTCGTCCGCACTCCATCCGAGGTTTCGGACGCGTAGGTTGCGGTCGGGAAAGCTGGCATGCAGCAAGGCCTCAAAATAATTGCTTCGTTGCAATCCTTCGGCGAAAGAGTTGCCGATGATGACGATATTGCTTTGGGGTGCAGGCTCCAATGTCCAGGACCTGCGCTCGCCAGTGCAAGAAAACAAAATAAAAATCAGCGCAAACAACGATACCGCGCAGAGGTTACGGTTGGTCATGAAGGCAATGTTTGTTTGTATGTTAAGGTTGGATATACGCATCAATATAAGGGTGAAGGAAATCCGCATAGCGCAGATATCCCACATCGGTGAAGTGCACGCCATCGACGGTCGCTTCGCCATCCACGCCGATCATACCCAGTGCCGGCACCAAATGAAGATTTTGCTCGCCGCTCGACACCAGCGCGTTGAACACGCGATTCATTGCGTCATTTTTCTCCTGGATGTCCTTTTTTACGCGCTGATCAAACTCCGAATGCGGATAAATGGGGTTTTCGACAAACAATATGGTTGTTTTGGGATGTTTCTCCCGGATTATTCGGTAAAAGTTCTCGGCACGTTCTTCGATGAGGTCGACGCCGACGTTCGGCATGAAGTCGAGAATAATCAAGGCGGCCTCCTTAGATGCGATCAGCTCGGCAAGCTCGTAATCCAGCCGGGCATTGCCACTGAAGCCCAAATTAATGAACTCCCGATTAAAGCGCCTTGTCAGGATATTGGTATGTGCCATGCCGGGCCGTGTGGCACATCCGCCCTGCAGGATGCTCGTGCCGTAACATATTACGGGCTTCCCGGATGTTGGAAGGCCTACCTCGGGCTGGCCAATGAATGCCAGGGAATCAACCCCTATTTGTACATCTACAACGCCGTCATAAAGCGGGAAGAATAGCATAAACTCTTGCGGAGAGCCGCCCATATTGGCGATAATCAGCGCTTCGTGATGCTCACTATTGAGGCGTGGCCGGGCAGAGTTAACGAACGTCCATTGTCCGTTTTTCAAGGCATATAGGTCAAAGCCCTTGATCCCGGTTTCGGTCATGTGATTCATGGAGGTATTTTGCAAAACCTGCCATTTCAATCCCACGGCTGTGCTGTTAGACCGAAATCGCAAATACAACCCGGCCGTATTTTTGCCCAGGTTCCACACGGCCTCGCGCGACACGCCCTTGAGTGTGGCCGGCAGCCGTTCAAAACGCGTTTCGGTACCTTCATCCACCTTTCCATACAGAGGCAGACGGTCCACATCATGGTATTTCAATTGGGAATGCCCCGGCAACCCAAGCCCGAATAACCCCACGACGATAAATAGCGTATGCACTTTCATAGTTTTACCCCTCGCTAACCCGTTTCGTACGGCGAGGGACTGACGGTGCTCCACCCCCCATCCACGACGAGGGTTTGGCCTGTAACATGCCGTGCCTCTTCACTTAATAAAAACAATGCCGCGGCCGCAATATCGTCAGGACTCGCCGGCCGCCCCATCGGCGTTATGTTTGCCCACGTGGCGGCGTAGGTCTCGTCGGATGCCGTGCGCTCGGTGAGCGTCGCACCGGGCGCCACCGTATTGACGTTGATGCGGTGGGGGGCCAACTCCAACACCAAGTGCTTAGCCAACATCTCCAAGGCGGCCTTCGACATGCCATAGGCTGCGAGATTCTTGTGCGCCTGGTGACCGGTCACCGACGACATGAATAGCATGGACCCTCCGCGCTGCCGCGCAATCAGTTGCCTGGCAGCGGCCTGTGCCAAAAAAAAGGTGCCGACCAAGTTGACTTCCATCACCTTGCGGAACGCCTCGGGGCTATAATCCAGAAAATCGCCGAACAGCGTGATGCCGGCATTGGCAACCACGATATCGAGCGACCCCGTGTCGGCTACGGCACGTTCGACCACGCCTTCGATGAATCCGAGATCGCCCGAATCGCCTGCGTAGGCGATGCATTTCCCAACTTGTTTGATTTTTTCGGCAGCTTGCACCGCCAGTTCCGTATCGATATCGTTCAGTAACACGGCGGCGCCTTCCGCCGCCAGCCGACGCGCAATCTCAAAGCCGATGCCCTGTCCTGCCCCTGTGACGATCGCGGTCTTGCCTGTAAACCTGCCTTTGGTCATGTTTTGCGTGTTGATTAATCTTTAATGCGAATCCCTTGAAACCTCACTCCCCGAGCTGCCCTTGAGGAAGCCAAAGTCGGCGCCTAGATGCGCTTGCTCTACCTGCTCTACGTAGAGTTTGGCATATCCGCGGGTGAACCGCTCGGGCTCGGGTTGGAAGGCTTGGCGACGCCTCTCCAGCTCGTCGTCATCGACCAGCAATTGCAATCGGCGCTGCGCGACATCCAGCTCAATTAGGTCGCCCGATTCGACCAAGGCCAGGTTGCCTCCCGCGGCCGCTTCGGGCGAAACGTGCAAAACGACCGTTCCGAAACCCGTGCCACTCATCCTACCGTCCGAAATGCGTACCATATCGGTGACACCTTGGTCAAGCAGCTTTTTCGGGATGCCCATATTGCCGACTTCGGGCATGCCCGGATAACCTCGGGGTCCGACGTTCTTCAGCACCAGCACCGAGCTGGCGTCAACGTTCAAGTCCGGATCGTCGATGCGCTGGCGATATTCTTCGATATTTTCGAAAACAACGGCTTTGCCAGTGTGCTGCATCAGGCTAGGTGTAGCGGCGGACGGTTTCAAAACCGCCCCGTTCTCGCACAGGTTACCGCGCAGCACCACCATCCCGGACACGGGGTTGAAGGGCGCACTGACGGAAGAAATCACCGCTGGGTTTAAGCTCTCACAACCCGATATATTGTCGCCAACGGTTTTGCCATTGACGGTCAGCGTGTCGGTATGTAGATAAGATTCGATTGCGTGCATAACCGCTGGCAATCCGCCTGCGTAGTACAAATCCTCCATGAAGTATTGTCCGGACGGCTGTAAGTTGGCCACCAAGGGTATGTCGCGTGAAAACCGGTCAAAATCATCCAGTGACAATTCGACCTCTACCCGACCGGCAATGGCCATCAGATGGATAGCAAAATTGGTCGACCCGCCGATGGCAGCGTTGACCCGAATTGCATTCTCGAAGGCGGGTCGGGTCAGGACGTCTGACAGCTTAACATCTTCCCGCACGAGTTCCACGATCCGGCGCCCAGACAACTGCGCCAGCACCTTTCGGGCAGAGTCCGCAGCCGGAATGGCCGCATTGCCCGGCAGGGTAATGCCCAATGACTCCACCATGCTAGCCATTGACGAGGCGGTACCCATGACGGCACAATGCCCAGCGCTCCGGCACATGCCAGCCTCGGCCAGGTTGAGCTCTTCTTCGGTCATCAGGCCTTTGCGCGCGTCTTCGGAGAAGCGCCAGAGGTCGCTAGTCCCGATATCCCTACCGCGGTATTTGCCCGTCAGCATGGGACCTCCGGAAACGACGATCGTGGGCAGATCCACGCTGGCCGCCCCCATCACCAGGGCTGGGGTAGTCTTGTCGCAACCGCAAAGCAGGATTACGCCATCGATGGGATTTGCGCGGATGGATTCCTCCACGTCCATACTCGCCAAATTGCGGAAGAGCATCGCCGTCGGCTTCATCAGCGTTTCGCCAAGCGACATGACCGGAAATTCCACCGGAAATCCTCCTGCTTCGAGTACCCCGCGTTTCACCGCCTCCGCAAGGTCGCGAAAATGTGCGTTGCACGGGGTCAGTTCGGACCAGGTATTGCATATACCGATCACGGGCTTGCCGTGAAACATATCGGCCGGAATTCCTTGGTTTTTCATCCAAGCACGGTATATAAAACCGTCTTTACCCTGCCGTCCAAACCAGTCTTGGCTTCTCAATTTCTTCATAGTCTTGTTGGTTATCGGTTAGCCATTATTTTGCATTGTAGACGCCACGTCGCCTGTAACTCCCCTCCACGGTTGGGTTACGATTATCCGTGGCCCTAAACTTTCCTCTAAATCAGCGTCTGCCGCGCCCCACCATCCCGCACCCGCCTTCACTCGCTTGCCTTGCACTTCGCGTGGGATCAACTTTCGAATATACCCATTATTGGCCATTTATGCTTAGGTTCCTAATCTGCCCGGTGCCGGACACCCCGCTGGCATAAAATATAGGCCACAACCCCTTGCTCTCCCTCCCGTAGAGGCGTCAAGCCTGCCTAACTGTAGTGGGGAATCTTCAACCATTCGCCGTCTTTCAAAGCAGACTGATGGGCGATGATACCCGGTACGGTGAGGTTGAGCGACATCGGCATATCGATCAACGGCGCACGATCCTGGAGCACGGCCATGACGAATTCGTTTGTCAAATGGCCATGCGATCCGCCATGCCCGCCCCCTTCTACACCTGGCGGAAGTGGCGGCCGCTTAATGACGGGAATTTCGTTGGTTATCCCCTGAAACTCGTTTTGGTAATAAGAGCCTTTCTCTCCTCTGATGCGCCCCGTCTCCGCTCCGAAGCCCGGCGTGTCCCAGCTCACGGCCATCCTCGCCACGCCGTTCTCGCTGGTACGGAATGTGGCGATCTCCGTCCCAAAAGGGTTGCGATAGCGGTTGTTGCCTGCTTGGAACTGGTCCAATGTGCTGGGCATGCCCACGCAGGAGACCTCGGTAAAATGATGCCCGGTGACACAAATGTAATAGCCATTGGAGTGCGTGGGGTACCATTGTGGCGGCAACCCGTCGCGCCAGTTGTTATAGCTATCCAGCGGCGTCTCAAAATAATGGTAATATTCGCCTTCGGCGTACAGGATCTTGCCAAAGAAGTCGCGCCTATATAATTCCCGCATGGTATGCACCTCCTCGTGGTAGGCGGACGTTTCGAACATCATGTACTTCTTTCCGCTCTTTTTCCACGTGTCATACAGCTCGTCGGCCTCCTCCAACGATGCCCACACTGCAGGCACCGCGCAAGCTACGTGCTTGCCGTGGTTGAGTGCCATGATGGCATGTCGTGCATGGTTAGGTGCATCCGTTGCGATAAACACGGCTTCGACCGTCTTGTCATTTTTCAGCATTTCCTTTAGCGAGGGGTACGTGCGGTTGCACCGGGCCATTTGAGCCATCTCCGCCAACCGCTCGGGAATCAGGTCGCTCACAGCGACCACTTCCACATTGGGGTGATCCTGAAAGCCAAACTGCACGGCAAATTTGCACACGCCATGTCCGACGAGGCCCACTTTTATCCGGCGATCGCTGATCGGCTCCCAGCCGTCCGAAGCGTTGGGATCTGCAGTCGTTTTCTCGAACCCGGCAATGGTCGACAGATCGACAGGACCGCGCGACTGGCCTGTTTGCGCCAACTGCTTGCCACCCGCGCAGCTAAGTTGCTGCAAGCCCAGCGCGGCCGCACCGACACCCAGCGACTGAATGAAACGTCGTCGGGACGACGTGGTATTTAAATGCCCGTTAAACGCCGAGGAGGATACGTCGTTCTGTTTTTTCATGACTACCATTGTTTAATGATCCCTAAGGAATCTGGTTCCTTCCGCGCAAATAAAACGATGAAGGCGACGGGGTCTCAGCGTTTCCGCACATCTTCCACTTACCTACCGAACGGAGCCGCGGTGGCACCACGGATCTCCGCAGTTCTTCCTGCCTTACTTGCCGATCACCAAGCGCGTCTGAGCCCCGCCATCCAGCAGACGCACCAATAGCGAGCCGTCGTTGCGGACATTCCGGTCTACCGCCAACGCGATCTGGTGCGTGCCTGGGGCAAAAGAGGACGTCAGCTTACCCTCCTCAACGGCCATGGCCTGTCCGTTTGCCCAGCCCACGATGCCGGCGCCCTTATTGAGGTCGAACGAAACATCGCCTTGCGTGAGCACTTCAATTTCGAACTTCACTAGACTATACTGCTCGTCCTGTGCTTTGACCACGGGAAGCTCTTCGATGGGTAGCCCGCCGGAGACGGTACTGTAATACGACGACCCCGCCAAGCTCTCGTCAGTAGCCACGCTCTGGACACCACCTTCCTGGATTCGATTCAACAGCTCTTCGGTAGCAGGAAGCGCTTTCCAGCGCCGTACATAACGCTCTCGGGGCACTCGGAAATCTCCGGATTTGCCCAGCCGGGACAGGAAGCTCACCAAGTCGGCAAACTCCTTCTCGTCCAATGTGGCGGTCAGCCCCGGTGGCATAAGCGACCCAGGTACTTTTTCGCGGGTCTGGATATTACTCTTCGGTACGGCTAGCTCTTCACCAGAAAAGTCGCGGATGATGATTTCGCTCGGCCGGTCGGCCACCAAATACCCCAGTATATCGTTGCCATTTTTGCGTACTACGCGTTGCAACTCATATCCTTCCTTAATCGATTCGGTGGGATATATGATAGACTTGATAATCGTTTCTGCAGGCGAGCTTGTTCCCAGGCTACTTAGGTCAGGACCAATGAGACCGCCCGCACCGCCGATGGCGTGGCAAGTTAAGCAGGCTAGTTCGGGACGCCGATAGATGGCTTCGCCACGAGCTGGATCCCCGTTTTTTTGGGCTTCGGCCGCGTATTGCTTGATTTGCTCGGGCGATAGGTCCAGCGACATGCGCTCGGCGGGCAGCACTCCACCGGACGCTTCCAATCCGCTGACCAACAATTTGACCTCTTCGGCCTCCTTGCGGTCGCCTGGGATAGCACTTTGCAGGTGCTGGCGTGCGGCCTGGGCGACAGCCTCAGGGATCCGGGTGTCGGCCAGCACATCGGCGAGGGCTTTGGTGCGACCCGCATCGTTGATAAACGCGGCGAACACTTCCCCTGCCTGTTCGGGAGCATCCAACTCATGCAGCAGCGCCACGCCAATCTGTGCCGCTTCCGTAGCATCGAGGTGAGCGAGTTGCGCTACCGCGATCAGGCGGAGGTCCATTGGTGGCTGTTCAGCCATTAATTTCTGCAGCAAGGTCTTGGTCTCGCCGGGGTTGATCGCCGCCAGTGAAGCCATCGCCGCGCGGGCATAGTTTCGGTTTTCATGCTGCAGGAGCGTCTTTATTGGCGTAGCCAGTACGGCAACCCGCAATGCACCCGCGACCTTCATGGCGGCAACCGCCGCCGCTTCGTCAGGTCCGATAATAATTCCACTTAGGCGACCCAACCCTCGGTCGGCGACAACCTGCCGTTTTACCGCGGCGTCTTCGATAGTAGCCAGTTCCGGCGCAATGTCAGGATTTCCCTGCCCATACCGCGCCACCGCGACATCAAGGATGTCGTTCAGGTTTTTCACTTCACCCCGCGCGCCAATGGCCGCCAGAGCGTCTTGTCTATATTGCTGGGGCACATCGCCCCTGATGTACAGTTGAGTCAAGAGATCGATGGCCTCCCCACTTGCCGCGGACTTCAGCGCATAGCTCGTTTTTGTGGAATTGCCAAAAAACTGTGGGTCGCCTTTCAGGCTGGCGAGCCAGAGGGACTCGGTCTCGCGGATGGTTTGCCATAATGCGAAATCGAGAAACTCGTCCATGGGCTGGTCCAGCACGTCCAACGCCACTTTCGCTGCTTGGGCTCCGCCGAGCTGCCGCGATGCTATGACGCCTTCGAGACGCACCTGGGGATGTGCGTCCTTAGTCGCAGCTTGTAGAATGGCCTCCAGATTATCGACCTTATCGGACCATAGCTGCAAGGCTCGCAGCGCAGCGCCACGCACCCCGGGGCTATTGGCCCGGAGCAAATTCTCCAGAAGCGCGCCATCATACCGGTCGATGGACTGCGACACCCACAGACCTTCGAGTTGCAAGCGTTCAAAATCGTCGCTCTGCTTGTCCAGTTGGTTAATCCATTTTTGCAAGGGCGCTGCCACTTCGCTCCCTCCCCGCTCCTTCAGCAATTGCCGCGCCTGTTCGCGTGTCCATCGCTCCGGCAGCTTCAATGCGTCCAGTAGTTCTTCGGTTGAGGCGCCCACCAGGTCGGGAGGGGTTACCACGGGGCGGCCCTTGGCCGAAATACGCCAGATCCGGCCGCGCTCACGATCCCGCCGAGGATCGTGAAAATCTACCTCGCCGTGTTGGATGATCGGGTTGTACCAGTCGGCGACGTAAATGGCACCATCCGGACCGACGGAGATGTCGACCGGCCGGAATGCTACGTGGTCCGTCCACAACAGGTCGGGCATTTGATTGGAGACGTAGCCGCTACCTTGTTCCTCGAGCTGGAACCGGTTGATCCGATTGGCCCGGAAATCGTTGGTAATCAAACTACCATCCCAAGATTCGGGAAAATGGCGTCCTGACATTATATCCAGCCCGCAATGCTTGGGCTGGCCAGGGTTTAGTCCTCGTAATATGCGCTCGGCACCTGGCGCGGTCAGGAAGGTCGCTCCCGGAAAGGCGTAATTAATCCCCTCTTCACCAGCGCCATCCGTAAGGAAGGATTGCCCATAGTCGTCAAAGCGGAGTCCCCACGGATTGACGAGCCCTCGCGCGTAGATATCCAGCTCAAGCGTATGCGGCTGTAGTTTCCAAACTCCTCCGCCTTCCAGCCTTCGAATGCCCCAAGGCGTTTCCACGTGGCTGTGGATATAAATTGACTGATTGAAATATATTCGGCCTTCGGGGCCCCAACGGAACGTGTGGATAAGGTGGTGGGTGTCGGCGGTTCCAAAGCCGCTCAACACGACGCGCTGGCTATCGGCTTTCCCGTCGCCATCCGTGTCCGTCAGGTGTAGGATCTCCGTTGCGTTTGCAACGTACGCCCCCCCGTCGCCGGGCAAGATACCAGTCGGTTGGTTTAGCCCATCTGCGAACACGATGGAGGTATCGGCCACGCCGTCGCCGTCCGTATCCTGCAGGATGTAAACTTTATCGTTGGGCTCCTCGCCTGTTTTGGCATGTGGATAGGTCGTGCTGCCAATTACCCACAAGCGTCCTTCGGCGTCCCAATTCATTTGGATCGGTTTGGCCACAAGCGGTTCGGCTGCAAAAAGCGTTACTTCAAAACCTTCGGCAACCTGAAAGGAGGCAAGCTCGGCCATGGGGTCGTGCTCGTCCAAGTCATTACGTTCACCACCCGAACACGCCACCGCCGATAATGCGGCTATCACCCACAGCGCCCGGAAATCTGACAATACACGTTTCAATTTCATTTGATAAGTACTTTTCATCTTAAGGGGCGGAGTTCGTAGGTTTTAATGGCCGGCTGCCGGGAGATATTAATTTGCCCTTCCAGCCACGCGATGATGAAATCCATATCTTCCAGCCCTTGTTTATGGCCTCCTTGCTCGTAGGAGCGGAATCCGAGGATATAAGTTCTATTCATAGGGCGGTACTGTTGGAAAAACAAGCCGTTTTTCTTGGCGATGTAATCGCTCAGCTTGGCCGCCTGCGCCTGCGAGACACCGTGGTTTAGCACCACTCCCTCCGCCCAATCGGCTGCCGACGCAGTGGCGAGTTGCCGCCCGTTTTCGGTCAGTGTATAGAATCCTGCCCCTAGGCCTTGCACCTGTACGGTGACGGAGGCCTCCTTGTCGTGTACGCCGCTTGCCGTTACCGGCAACGGCAATAAGGGTTCGCGGTAAGTAAATGCGATGCCATCGGCTTTGCTTGCCAGTATTTTAGCTTGTTCAGATTTTGCCGCATTGGGCTGGGAGGCGTCGATGACGACGGTCGACCCGCGCGGTGCCCATCCCATTTGCTCTTCGAGCGCCTGTGCCAAGATGTAGTAGCCGGCCTCATTGAGGTGTATGCCGTTATCAAGGAACAGACCGTCCGTATTATTAGCCAGTGGCGTGTAAAAGTCGACAAACCGCTTTTTGCGCCGCGCCGCTACAGAGGAAATGGCGTCCGTATATATTTTCAGGTTTTCTTGCAAGGTAGCGGTATGTCCTGCGCCGCCCGCTTCGCGTACGGGAATCGGGGACACGAGGATGGTCTGCGCGCCCATGGCATCTATCGAGTCGATGAGCGTCTCCAGTCCAGTCGTAAAATGCTTAACGCCGGCCCGTCCGCGTTGTGCCTCCACGCTGCCGTAGGCCAACAGGACATAGTCGGGCTCCGTGCTCCTGATTTGCTGGAACAGTTGTTGGTAAGGCGTGGGCGGAGTGGTAAAGGTGCTTCGCGCTTCTGCAAACACATTATCGCCCATCCAGCCTAGGTTTCGAAAGGTCAGTTCGCGATCCGGCCAGCGCGTGGCCAAGGCGTACTCGAGATATCCCTTTGCTATCTCATTTTCGAACAATGAACTCCCCAGGAAAAGAATTCGGGACCCCGGTTTAAATTCCAATGCCGCACCGCCCCGTCGCTGGGCCTGTACGGGCAGCGTGGCGTTGGTAAGCAGCAGCAGAAGCAATCCGCAGGCCATCAAGAGCGGCCTTTTTATTATCTTGGTATTAATTGATATCATCGAGATTCAGTGTTTCGATTGGTGTTAACCGGCCTAGTACTCTATTTTATTCCATCATTAAAAAACACCCATAGCCCATCCTTGCCGGCTACTACGATGTCTTTGCGGCCCGTGCCGCGCAGGTCGGCCACTTGCATAAAAATTCCAGTGCCCTTGCCAATGCCCGGGGGGCCGTATGCAATGATGTGTTTGGTGAAGGACTTGCCATCCCAGGTAAAATAATACAAGCCCACGTCGTCGTGCGCCCCGGGATCGCCGTCGTTATGCCCGCGGTATCGCTTGCCCGTGATTAGTTCGGGTTTTCCATCGCCGGTGATGTCGGTCCACACTAATTCATGGTATTGCGAAGCAGAATCGTCGATGAGGTGCTTCTTAAACGTACGCTTGCCTTGGGCATCCACCTGTTGTTCGTACCAGAAGACGCCGTAGTCATGGCCATTCCCCACGATAAGGTCGTTTTTTCCGTCGCCATTGAGGTCAGTCACGATAATCGGTACACTGGCGTTCGGTCCCAAGTCAAAATCGGCGTGGAAGGCCCATTTGTTGTTTCCTTTGTTTTCGATCCAGCCGTTGGCAACGATCAAATCGCCTCTGCCATCCCCGTTGATGTCGCCGAATCCGAGGCCGTGGCTTTTATAATCGCCCACTTCATATCGCACAAACTTGCCGGGTCCCTCCAGCTTAAAATAGTGTAGGGGCGCGTTAGGCGTATTCGGGACGATTTCCAATTGACCATCACCATCCAAATCCCAGGCCCTAACGGTTTCGACGTTCCCGATCTTACCAATTTCGTGTGCCGGCCATGCGCCCTCCGTGCCCACGTTTTCGTGCCAGCGAAGGGTTTCGCCAAACCAACCGCCGGTAATGAAGTCCGTTTGCCCATCGCCGTTCACGTCCATGGCGATAGTGGCGAAGTCGTCATAATATTCTCCGTAGGCGGGTTGGTCGCCCAAGCGGTGGCGCTTGCGAAAAATCGTTTTGGCGTTGCCTTCGTTAAAATAAATGAAATCGCCGGACACGAGGTCGGGCTTGCCGTCGTTATTGGCATCAAGGACGCCTACGGATTCGAAGCTTTCGGCCGCTACAAAATGGGGGGTAAACGTCAATTTGCCCGTTTGCTGGGCCCATAAGGGTGTCGCTATACCGCCTAGCACGGCCGACAATATCAATACCCGAGGAAAAAGCCCCGCGCGTCCACAATTTTTTTTTGCCATAGGACTCGACATCATGTTAGAAAAAGTGGTATTCAGATTTATTACAATAAATGTTAAACTGGTTAACTGTAGCTCCCTCAAAAATGAGCTTTTCGATGCATACGCGCATCCTGCACCATACTGCTTTTTTTGGCTGAATGCTATTCCTAGATGCTATTTACCCATCCCGAGGTGGCGGGTCAGTTCCTGCGCGGCGGCGCGTCCCGCCCGGTTGGCGCCGATGGTGGACGCCGAGGGGCCGTATCCCACTAGGTGAATACGGGGATCTCCTGCAACCTGCGTCGCTAAGCGCCCCGCCATAGCAATCCCACCGGCCGACTCCCGTAGCAGCCGGGGCATCAGGTGGTCCAACGAGCTTCGGAAACCCGTGCACCACAGGATAACGTCAACCTCAGCAATGCGCCCGTCCGCCCAGCGTACGCCATTAGCCGTGATTTCGCTAAACATGGGGTGACGGTTGAGAGCGCCACGGGCCCGCATGGCTTCGATAGCTGGGGTCACAGGCAGACCCGTGACCGACACAACCGATCCCGGGGGCAAGCCCCGGCGCACGCGGTCTTCGACAATTGCGACCGCGGCACGGCCACGGGCTTCGTCAAAAGGCCCTTCAACGAACTGCGGTTCGCGACGGGTGACCCATGTGGTCTTCGTAACCCGCGAAATCTCATCCAGCAGTTGGATAGCTGAAATGCCTGCCCCGACTACCAACACATGCTTGTTCTTAAAATATTCGGGTGTCCGATAATCGCGTGTGTGAAGCTGCTCGCCTTCAAAAAGAGATGCGCCAGGGTAGTCGGGGATGTACGGGTTGTTCCAGGTTCCCGTGGCGTTGATGATCCCATCTGAAGAGAATTGCCCCTTATCGGTTTCCACCCGAAACCTGCCTTCGCGTTCGCAGACCACTTTCACGGTAACGGGGCGATACACCGACAGGCCATAGTGTTTTTCATAGGCTTCAAAATAACGGGGAACGGCTACATTGGCGGGCACTTCCGTGGCACGCGTATCGCCGACCGTATCTGAAAAAGGCATCCCGGGCAGATCATGAACCCGATTGACCGTGCTCAGTGTCAGGGACGGCCAACGATATTGCCAAGCACCGCCCGGATGGGGCGACGCATCGAGCACTGCGAAATCCCGCCCCACCGAAAAGCCGAGCTGTTTCAAATGGTAGGCCGCCGAAAGCCCGGCCTGTCCCGCCCCGATCACCACGATCCCGGTTTTGAAAATGAGTTGGGGTTGGTTCGGTCTAGCCATGATAGCTTGCGTGCTATTTTCTGTCCGAAAGCTGACTAATGGGCGTAAGCAACAGCTTTCTGAACTCCACTTCGGAGCCTTCGGCTTGCAGGGCGATTTGCCCGTGATCGGCCGTGCAGTTGAAGCCGTCATTCACCAGGTCGCCATTGACCCATACCCG
>Ga0079224_100000592_pt1 | contig 36516 bp, 37 predicted proteins | sample Stecom2015_FD_80414 | JGI IMG/M metagenome (GOLD analysis project Ga0079224, IMG submission 80414) | Agricultural soil microbial communities from Utah to study Nitrogen management - Steer compost 2015 | ecosystem: Environmental > Terrestrial > Soil > Agricultural land | place: USA: Utah... | reverse complement strand
CCATGACCACCTCGCTTCCAGCAGTGGTAAACTTTACGCCCTACTTTCCACGAACCCGAACAAAAGATTTCGGTCTTCTCATCAATCTCCCCTTCTTCAAAGGCTGCAATGGCGGTGAAGGGCTTGAAGGTTGAACCAGGAGAAAAGTGTTCCTGAATATTTCTGTCACGAAGAGGATGATTCTCGTTAGTGATTAAGCTTCTCCAATACTCTGGAGTAAGTCCCCGTGAGAATTGCGAAGGATCAAAAGAAGGTGTTGAAACCATGGCCAATACTTCGCCAGTATTTACATCTATAGCCACTACTCCGCCGACCTTGCCTTCAAGAGCTTTGTAGCCCGCGATTTGCAGATCTCGGTCAATGGTGAGCTTTACATTATTTCCGAGAACTGGTTTTTCATCCTCAATCCCTTTAAAGAGATTATCTGTATTGATGTATCTTTTCTTTCTTCCTCGAGCATCAACTTCAACAAACTCGTGGCCATTCTCTCCTCGAAGGTATTTATCTAGCTGCTCTTCGATTCCAAATTGGCCGATGAAGTCACCTAAACGATAATCCGCACCGTCTCGAGTACGAAGTTTAGGTAGCTGACTCTGAGAGATCTCAGAAATGTACCCAAGAAGATGGGCCCCTACTTCTTTATCGCGGTACTCTCTAGAAATGAATGTATCAACACTAACTCCTGGAAGATCTGAGTTGAGAGTTTCGATCTGAGCAAGTTCTTTGAACGAAATATTCTTTTTAATAATGATTGGACGGTACTTAGCTTGGTTAGAGTTCTTCTTCAAGATGGCATCAATGGACTCAACGTCTGTTTCAAGAATCTCTGCCAGTTTTTTAAGAGTTTCATCTTTATCAAGTAGGAACTGCGGAGTTAGGATGGCATCGAAACGAGGAATATTATCCACCAGAAGTTGATCGTCACGTGAGTAAATATGTCCACGCGGTGCCCATACCACTTCTTTACGTAAACGATTTTGGATTGAATAGTTATGAAGAGTTTCTCCTTTATAGACTTGGAGATACCATAGTCTGGACAACACCAAACCAAATGCTAACATAACTATGTAGGATAGTAGTGTCGCACGATCCTTGTGAATTTTGACTAGTTCTTCTTCTCCAAACATAACTTAAATCCCAACTCCATGCGAACTTTCAGAGGAGCCTCGCCAAATTTTTTCCAGGAACCAAAAGAGGAATGGAGCAATAAAAGAGAGAATGAAACTGCCAGGAACAAAGCTCCAGAGAACCATTCCAAACTTAGAGAAGTCACTTATCTTCAGACAGATGATAGTCGTAACAGTGACAAACCAAATGATCTGAAACAACTGTACGGTAATCATAGTCATCAGGGCCGTAGTGAGATGAAGAACTTCTTTTAAATAATTTGCCGATAAGAGAATAATAATTCCCGCAAATGTTCCAATGGCCCAACCTTCAACCGAGAAAGCAGAATGAATCAGCTGTAAGACTAAAATCATCCACGGAGTTAACGGTGTATCTAATCGAATGGCGAGAAAAATAATAATGAGAACATGAAAAGTAAGACGGTAATCATACCAATTAAAAAGAGGTAAAAGCGTCGCTGTGACGATCTCTAGTCCTACTAAAAGTCCTACAGTCATTAAAAGAGCAACGATGATTTGTGAAAGTTTCATTTTCATTATTTGCTCTCTTCTACTTGTTGTGGAACAAGGACTAGAACTTCTTCTAATTTATCAAAGTCAACACTTGGAACTACTTCTATATTAAGAGTCATTCCGAAGTTTTCTTTTGCAATATCTCTAACCATACCGACTTTAATTCCTTTGGGATAAATTCCTCCCACGCCGGCCGTAAGGAGCTTGTCTCCCACTTCTACCGGTTCATTTCTCATGACGTATTTAAGAGCACAGGTGAAGTTGAAAACCCCTTCAACGATCCCATGAGTCCGAGTGCGCTCCACTAAGACATCCACCCGATTGTTTTGGTCAAGGATTGTTAGAACATCAGCATAATTAGGTGTAACGCGATACACATAGCCAACTAAACCTTGGTCTGTGATCACTGAACTCATAACCCTAATTCCATGACGCGTGCCTTTATTCACTCTAATAACTTTGAACTCGTTGGCAGAATCCCATCCCACCACCTGGGCGAGAATCTTATGGTGCGTAAGTTCATCTGAATAATTTAATAATTGTTTGAGCCTGAGATTCTCTTTTCTGATTTCTTCCATACTAGAGATGTCACTCTCGAGTCTTGAAATTTGCTTATGAAGCAATTCATTTTCTTTCGAGGTATTAACAATCATTAAATAATTGTCCCATAGAGAACTTATGCTTTGCTTAGAGGAGACAATCCCTTCCTGAACTGGAGATATTACTTCAGTCACAATCTTCTCAAAGAGAGTCGGGTCATCAAGATGGAAGCTCTTCTGCGAAATACCGTAAACGGCGAGCAATCCTACAATGAAATTATTGACGACTTTAGTCTTTGAAGACTCATTAATCAGTTTCAACTTCTAGCCCTTATTATGATTCTTTTTTGTGTAATTAAGATTAAAACAAAACTCACCCCTCGCCAACGAAGTTTACAAGATAAAGTCTTTGACCATACCAGATCCTTCCCGATAAAATGGGTTGCATTATTTAAAAGGGATGATTATGAGAAACACTGTCGCGAACAAAATGTCTTACTTTATCTTAAGCTTCCTCTTCCTCATCATTATTGCCAGCTTCATTTTCACTGGCTTTGATGGAGGTATAAGCATGGGCGGACCAAGTTCAAATGAAGTGGCGAGCGTAGATGGAACACCTATCACAACTAGGGAATATCAAACTGCTCTTAACCGCCAAGTTGAGTTTTTCAACCAGATGATGGGCGGTAACCTTACTCAAGCTCAATTAGAGCAAATGGGAATTAAAAGGACTGTTCTTGATACTCTTATCCAGCAGAAACTCATGCTTAATGCTGCTGAAAAGATGGGCTTTGTTATCTCATTAGAAGAGGTTAAAGCAGAGATTAAAAAACTCCCTTATTTCCAGACCAATGGTCAATTCGATGTTTCACTTTATCGTAATATGCTTCAAAGTAACGGTTATGTTCCGGCTCGCTTCGAAGAACTCATCGCTGATGATATGAAACAGCAAAAGCTAGAAGGGTTATTCTCAAACCTGATTATTTCAGATAGCAGCGTTGCAGATATCGTAAAGTTTAAAAATTCTGTCATTTCTGTTCAAGGTGTACGCATTCCTCGTCAATCTCTTACTCCCCTTATCTCTGTAACGGATGCCGAAATTAAAGAATTTGCTAATAAAGAAGAAAATCAAGCTCAACTTGAATCTCTCTATGAAGAAGACTTCGCGGTCTATAATAAGCCAGAAGAAATTAAGGCCCGTCATATTCTCATTCGTGGAGAAGATGATAAGGCGTTAGAAAAAGCTAAAAAGATCCGCTCAGGTCTTACAGCTGGTAACTTCAACAGAACGGCCAATAAAGAGACTGAGGACGAGTCAGGTAAAGATAATGGCGGAGATTTAGGCTGGTTTGCTAAGGGAAGAATGGTTCCAGAGTTTGAGGAAGCAGCTTTCAAGCTAAGCAAAGGACAAATTTCAGATCCAGTTAAGACCCCATTTGGTTATCATATTATTCTTGTCGAAGGTAAGCGTGCAGCTCAAGTTAGGACTCTTGATCAGGTAAAGAATGAGTTGGCCAAAAAAGCCCTTCAGAAATCAAAGTCAACAGATCTAGATGCTCTTCTACAGACACAGCATAAAGCTATCTCTGAAGCTCTAGCTAAAAACAACTTCAAAACCGTTGAGAATATCGCTTCTAAAGTTAATGGGACGTATATCAACACGGAAATTAACCAGTATGATCAGAATATTGACCAAACCCAGCTTTCCAATCAAGAAGCTAACAAACTGTTTTCAGCTAATCCTGGGGATTTAGTTGATTTAGGAAACCCAGGCAATATTTATTTAGTTAAAGTTATCAGCAAAACTCAGAAGGCCAGTGGCAATGAAGCCCGGGCCCTTGAAAAGACGACTCAAGAGCAACTTTTAAGCCGTAAGACACGCCAGGAATTACTTCGTGTAATGAATAATAAAGCGAAGGTTGTCACTAACCCTGCTTTGTTGTAAGTTAACGACGTTAATTTACAGGAGTGTCCCTATGGCCGATAAAAATGCCAAGTTTAAACAGAATGCTGATGGTGCGTACTACGTTGATGATTCTTGCATTGCTTGCGATGCCTGTTGCGTAGAGGCTCCAAACTTTTTTGCAATGAATGACGATGAAGGGCATGCATATACTATAAAGCAACCTCAAACTCCTGAAGAAATTGAGGAAGCTGAAAATGCACTTGCGGCCTGTCCAGTTGAGGCCATCGGTAACGACGGTTAGTCTTTAGTTCAAAAAAAATCTACATTAAATTAAAAAAGAAGAGGGCCCGAATGGGCCCTCAATTATTTGTTATTAGCGCTTAATATTAAGAACTTCTTGAAGCATCTGATCACTTGTAGTGATTGTTCTTGTATTGGCCTGGAAGTTTCTCTGAGCTCCCATTAGAGCAATAAACTCTTGAGCGATATCAACGTTTGACTGCTCAATTGATTTTGAAAGAACTTCCCCACGACCATCTGATCCAGGCTTTCCAACAGCTCCCTGACCGGACTTAAGAGTTTGCTTAAAGAGGTTCTTCCCTGTCTTGAAGAGACCTTCATTGTTTTCAAACTTAGCAACTGCTACTTGTCCAAGATTTCTCTGTTCACCGTTATCATAAACAGCAGTCAAGATACCTTGATCATTGAACGACATTGAAGCAAGTGTTGCAGCTGATGAACCGTCTTGTGTATGACGAGCAACAGATGACTTTGAACCATACTGAGTTGTAGCATCTAGACCAGTACCGCCCTCTTTAAGTGACTCACCAAAGTTGAATGCGATTTTCTGTCCTTGGGCCGCACCCTTATTGAAGTTGAAGGCATTTAATCCTGGAACTTCTTCTTCTAGCTGACCTTTAGCATTGAAACGAAGTTGACCATTGGCCATTTCAACCATCTTACCAGCTTCACCGTTTGTAGCATCCGCGCCGTCAACCATTGCGTGATAATCCCAGTTACCATCAGTTGTTTTATTGAAGTAAACAGTAACCAAACGAGCAGTTCCTACGTTATCGTAAACAGTCATCGAAGTGTTGTAGTTAGATGTTTTCTCAGGATTGTTTGGATCAAAGATTTTGACATTTTCACGTGAGTCAAGGTTCATTGACATCCCTACTTCTGTCGTTGCAGTAGCAGGAATTGTTGTATTACCAAGCTTAATTGAACCTTGCATATTAGTGATTTCTTTTCCTTTCTCATCGGCCATAAAACCTTGAACTCGGTATCCATCACCATTGATCATGTAACCCTCTTTATCGAAGTGAAAGGCACCATCACGAGTGTAACCTTTACCAAATGGAGCATCGACAACAAAAAAACCATTACCGTTAATAGCTAGATCGGTAATATTCTCAGTACGAGCAACTGTACCTTGAGTAAATTGAGGAGTGACATGAGCAAGCTTTGTACCAGAACCAATTTGGTCCCCACCATCGATACCTTTTAGAGAGTTTGCAATCATATCTTGGAATTCTGCACGGGAAGCTTTGAAACCGAATGTGCCTGCGTTAGCGATGTTATCACCGATTACACCCATGCTTGAGCCGGCTGCATTTAAACCTGTGATACCAATGTTGAAAGATGATAGAATACTCATGTTGTCCCTCCTAGACTCCATTTGGCGAGGGGAGAAGGCGCTACGGGCTCTTACTCCATGGCTTCCGGAAAGGACCAGCCACCTCGACTAAAATTATAATTTCTAAAAACCTACATCATAAAAATAGTTGAATCGATTTTAGTAAATACATTTTCGTTCATATTGTTTTTATCAACGGCCGTCACTACTGTGCTTTTATCTACATCTATGACATAGGCAGCTTTCTGAGTAATAACTAGCGAGTCATGACCTCCCTTATGGCGTAATTTACTAATAGCTTCTTTAAGCTTCATGTACTCGTTTCCATCAAGCTCAATATTTCTCTCTTGCAATCTCTTTGTTGCATGAGTTGAAAAATTTATTTGCGGGCCAAGATCACCAGGTTGAACCTGAGGCTGTCTTAAATCTGCTTGTGAGAACTTATCAACAAGACCTTTAAATTCACTCTTCTCACCTTTTGAAAGTTTATTACTCTGCTCTACCGAATTTTTATTCGAATCGAGAGCATTAACATTAGGAATGAGAAAATTATTAATCTTTGCCATTAGTCGTAAATCCCTGCGTTGTCACTGTAAGCATTCATTGCTTGTTGTGATGAAACACCTTGATTAGATTTTATCATGGGATTTTGCGCATTAGAAAGATCGGAATTAACTGCCGACTGATGTGTTCTAGCATCTGCCGTATGAAAACTTGCAACGTCACGAAGATAAACTTTTTGACCATTGACTGTAAGAACCGGCTCACCTTCATCGAAAGTTACACTTTCAACAATACCAGTTGCCTCTGTGCGAGCAACCACGTTCTGACCTTGATCATCCCAGGCCTTAACCTGAATCTGATATTTTCCTTGAGGGGCAGGAGCGCCATCTAGTTGCTCTCCATTCCAAGTGACTTGATGTGATCCTTGACTCATACCATCTCGCCAGATTTCACCAGCAATATTGTTTTTCTCATCAAGAATGCGAATAAGAACTTTTGAGGCAGAAGAATCTAATTTAAAGAGAACATCTTGAGATTCACCAGCGGTTTTCAAATCAAGAGAAGATCCTTGAGTAATGATCTTCTTTCCTACGAATGAAGCGGCATAAAACTTATCCTGAAGAGATTGAGTTTTATTAGCATCATCAAACTTTTTATTGAGATTAGATAATTGTTCTAATTGAGAGAACTGGGCAAGCTCACCTGTAAACTTACTCTGCTCCATTGGATTCATAGGATCCTGGTTCTGAAGCTGGAAGGTAAGAAGCTTTAAAAACTCATCTTTACCCATTTGATTATGAGGACCATCTTTATAAATACTCTTAGTATTTTTTTGTCCAGTTGCCTTATTGATGATCTCTTCACGAATTTGCGCTTCAGATTTACCTTTGGTATTTAAAGCCTTCGGGGCCATTTCTACCTGACGGTAACGCATTTCTTGAGCAGTAATTGGACGTCCCATTTCGGCCATTAAGCAGCTTCCTTGTTACTTAATAGATCCCAGAGTGATTGACGTCGCTCTTGTTCTTGACGTCTCTCATTCTGTTCAGAACCAAACTGCTTTTGACCGAAGTCTGCATGCTTTTGCTGCTGATTAAAATCAAAGTCAGATTTTGTCTGAGCAGGAGATTCTATTTTGATATCACTCACTTGAATTCCAACGCTGGCCAAATGAGTAGAAAGTTCTTTCAAGTTATGAGTAAAGAATTGTTTGCCTTCAACAGCAGAAGCTCCAATATTGATGGCCACAGCATCTGCAGTGTTAGCGGCTTTTGCCACAGTAATATCAAGTTGACCTAGGCCTTGATGATTCATTTTAAAGTTTACAGTTGGTTCCTGAGCTGCTTTGGCCTGAATGATATAATCAGTAATTTGACCAATGATAACGTTAGCATCAGCTGTCTTAATCTGAGCCGCATCGAAAATAGGAGCCGGTGCTTTAACTGTGTTTAAATTTAGTTCATTTGAAGAAGGTTGGGAATCAACCATTGTGTTTAGAATAAAATGAGCAGAATTTTGTAGATTCCCTCCACTACTTTCAGTGGGAAGAGCATTAACAATCTCTGTAGGTTTAAGATCTAGTTCTTTTTTGGTTTCCATACCTTGGTAGGTAACCTGAGGACTAGTTCTCTTCACAGCATTTTTTTGCTGATTAAAATCTTCAAAGTTTAAAAGTTGCTTATCAATATTTTCTGGAGCGAAATCAATAGCAGGGCTTCTATCGACATTTTTTGTTGCTGCAGGAGTATTAGTCGTCTTAGAAACGAATTGAGAAAACAACTGCTTTAAACTTGATTCAGTTTTCTTAATTCCATCATTCTCAAGAACCTGCTCAAGAATCGGTGAATCTTTTGATTGCGTAGATTTTTGTGCAAGTTCTTGAGAAATTATTTCTCCCTTTTCAGGAGATACTAATTCAAAGTTATTTGCTTGTTGAACCTGAGACTTTACTAATTCTAATTGTGCCTTCGCTTCTTCTGGATTCATCTTTTCAAGAACCGCTAACAGCTCTTCTCCAAATCCTTCCAGATTCTCACTATCACCAAGTAGAGCAAGATCAAGACCTTGGTCTGCTTTATTCCCAAGCTCTAAAGCTTTAGGAGAAGTAAATAGTTGTTGAAGACCCAATAACATTAAAATCCTTTTTTTGGTCCTACACTTATTTTGCCACAATAGGGGCAGATAAATGAAGCCGGGCAGAAACTGCCTTAATTACTTTTTCATCTGCAAATATTGCTTTTGCAACTTTGCAGAAACGTCCTTATCCATAAAGTTGAATATTTTCGAAGCTTTTTTGGCATCGATTTTTTGAAGGATTTGAACTGCAATAATAGAGTCCTGCACAGATAAAAGTTCTGCAGCTTTCTGAGGTCTCATATTAGAAATCATATCTACGACTTGAGTGATACGGAGCTTCTCATCTTCTGTATTTCTATCGATACATCCAATGATTTGTTTTTGTTTCTTATCGACTTCAATATATTTTGAAGCAAGTTCTTTTTCTGCTGCTAAAAGAGCGTCTTCTCTTTTTTTCAGCTCAAGTTCTTTTAGTGAAATCTCTTCATTTTTTTTAACTAATTCTTTTGTTAAATCTGTGACTGAAACCTTCTTGATTTTATCAACTTGAGCACTAACTTCTTCAGCTACTTTCTTAATAAAATCTTTCTCAGTGTAAATTTTCTCATCTTGTGCCCACGTAGTTGTCGTGATGAGTAGAGTTAAAAAAAGAACTTTCATACTAACCTTTATTCTTATGAAGAAGCCAATTCTGAGTTTGCTCTTCAACTTTTTTATCAATTTCTTTGTTTAATTCTTTTCTATATTTCTCAAAGTCTTTCTCTTTCATATTCTCAATGACTTTGAGTTCACCCCTCATTATACCAAGTTCTCTTTTTTTATCCTCAATGAGCTGTTCTTGCCTCTTTTTTGCCTCCTCTAAAAGCTCAATATTGCGGGTTTTTCCCGCTACTAACATCGGGAAAGCCTGAAGTTGTGAAGCACTCATGCCTCCCCCTTCTAGAGCTCCTTCCTGAATTTTGTAGTAGCTTTCTATTTGCTCTTGATCGTGAGCAAGCTGATTCATAATCTTTTGCAATTCACTTAGAAGTTGACCCAACTCCATACGACAAGTTTCTTCTTTGAACTTTCTTACTTTTAAAACTGGTTCTAGTCGAAACTGATATTTTTTCATTAATTAAGACTTGGGTCTACAGAGGACTCGGCCTTGCGAGCAATCTCAAGCATTCTTTCAAATAGTTCTGTTATAGAAGACTTCTCATCCATCTGCTGACGTAAAAGGTTAATAAGGTCATCATAAATAACCATCGCTTTATCGACCTTAGGATTTGATCCTCTCGCATAGGCTCCAACTGAAATGAGATCTTCTGATTGTTTGTAGGCAGAAAGAAGGTCCCTTAAATGGCTAGCGATAATCTTATGCTCTTTAGAAGCAACCTTAGTCATTACCCGTGAAATTGAGGCCAAGACATCGATTGCTGGGAAATGGTTTTTGGCAGCAAGTTCTCTGGATAAAACAATATGTCCGTCGGAAATTCCTCGAACAGCATCTGCGATTGGTTCATCCATATCTCCACCCTCGACTAGGACAGTGTAGATACCGGTGATTGATCCAGCTCCGGCCTTAGTACCTGCACGCTCCATTAATTTAGGGAGTTTCGCAAATATACTTGGAGTATAACCCTTCTGTCCTGGTGGCTCACCAGTAGAAAGAGCAATCTCTCGTCCGGCCATAGCAAAACGAGTGATGGAATCCATCATTAAAAGAACATCTTTATTTTGATCTCTAAAGTATTCAGCGATAGTCGTGGCAGTATAAGCTGCTTTCATACGGATAAGAGCAGATGTATCGGAAGTTGCAACAACAACAACAGCACGTTTCAGTCCCTCTTCTCCCAAATCACTTTGAATAAATTCTAAAACCTCGCGACCACGCTCACCAATCAAAGCAATAACGCTAATATCAGCGTCGGTATTCTTAGAAATCATTCCCATAAGGACTGACTTTCCCACACCTGAACCTGCCATGATGGCCAAGCGTTGACCACGACCTGCAGTCATGAAAGCGTTAATAGAATTAATTCCAGTATCGAGAGGCTCTCTAATAGGTGGACGATCAAGTGGATTGATAGGGGTTCCGAAGATAGATCTTCTTTCATTGTTCCCTTTAATTGGACCTTTGCCATCAATAGGATTACCTTGAAAATCCACCACTCGACCTAAATAACCTGGGCCAATACTAATCTCTGTTACAATATCTTTAAGAAAAATCTTAGTTTCAGAATTAATTCCAGAGATTTCATCATAAGGCATAACCATACAATTGGCGCCTTGGATGGCAACGACCTCTCCTAAACTTCTCTCACCTGTTTGAGTTACGAATTCTACATTAGAACCCAGTACAGCACGAGGAACAGAGGCTTCGTAAACCATTCCACGCGAAGCAAGAATCTTTCCAATCTTTTCATAAGGAAGATTTGTAGAAAAGAGCTTAGTAACTTGATCTAGACCAAGATTACTCACCTTTGCCTGCCTGCTCAAAAAAGCGATCAAGTTTGTTGAAAATATTTTCTAAGGAAGCATCGACGATGCCATTCTCTGATTCCAGAATAATGCCTGGTAAATTCATATCACTAGAAACTTCTAGTCTAACATTGGAAAAAGCTCCAAGCTTTTTCTCTAAATGAGAGATTACTTCTGGCATAACACCATAACTTTTCTCATTCACGCGAATGATCATATTTCTTCGAGCATTCAGTTCATGTAGTAGTTTTTCCAGAAGACTTGTTAAATATTCTTTCTCATCTATTTCTTTTACCAGCACCCATTTTGCAAAGTGCTTAGCAAAACTTATAAGTTCGTTTCTATGCTGATGAGTTTCTTGCTCGACTTGCTCTTTAAACTGTTCAAGTAACTTAGTCAGTTCACTGCTCAAGGCATCTATTTGGGAAGCACTCTCAGACTTAATCTGGTTAATTCCCTCTTCCCGACCTTCACTAAGACCCTGTTCAAAAGCAGCCTGATAAACTTCGTTAACTCTACGTTGAACTTCCGCAGCTACACGCTTTTCTAAATCATCACTTTCTTGTTCGCTGATACCTCGATGATCACGAACAACTTTATCAATTTTAAAAGAGTTTTTTTGCTCAAATTTTCTTTCTGTACGAATAGTTTCCTGAAGAGGTTTGTCGTACTGAAAATTTTCAGCTGATAGATTTTGAAATTCATAGCCCTCAGGCTTGGCCTGAGTCACAACGTGATTACTCTGTAAGTCTGAAAAAACGAAAGGTTTAATTTCTGAATTTTTATACTTATCCATACTTCAAACCCTTTATACGAATGTATCGCCTTCACCACCGCGAGAAATAATCGCCTTGCCTTGAACTTCCAACTCTTTAAGCTGTTGAACAATATCTTGTTGAGCTTTTTCAACATCAGAAATTTTAGTCGGCGCCAGAGCTTCAAGGTCTTCACGAAGCAATGTAGCAGCACGATTAGACATATTTCTAAAGAGCTTACTCTTAACTTCATCAGGAGCGGTTTTAAGAGAAATAACAAGTTTTTGATTATCCACAATTTTAAGAAGTTCTTGAATTCCTCGATCATCCACGTAAATAAGATCTTCGAAGACAAACATAAGTTTTCTAATTTCTTCAGCAAGCTCAGGATCTTTTTCCTCAACTCTTGCCATAATGTTCTTCTCAGAATTCTTATCCATAAGATTAAGCATATCTGCAATCGGCTCAATACCACCAAGTTGCTGAGTATCGATTGATCCAAGAGTTGAGAGTTCAGTTTTAAGAACATCATCAAGCTGAGCAATAAGTTCAGGGGAAACGAAGTCGAGATTGGCAACACGAAGAACCACTTCTGCTTGCAATCCTTCAGGAAGCTTTCTTAGCACATCAACCTTCTTCTCTACTGGAAGGTGAGCACAAATAAGAGCAATCGTTTGTGGGTGTTCGTTAATAAGGAAATTCGCCAGAGTTCGTGTATCAACAAGTTCAAGAGACTCAAGAGTATTCGAGTTACCGACATCTACAATCTGACCTAAAAGTTGTTTAGCTCTGTCTTCTCCTAGAGTCCCTAAGATGAAGTCGCGACCTCGGTTTTCTGAGAACAATAACTCACTGTCCTCATTTAGAGCAGAATAGAATTCTTCTAATACCTTCTTTACCATCCAAATAGGAGATTTAGTAATTGAAGACATAGTGTTAATCATTCGCTTAACATCATTATCTTTCATATGCTGAAAGATAGTTTTCGTAACAGATGGCCCTAGAGCAGAAAGAAAAATCGCTGCTTTTTCTTGTCCAGAAAGAAGTGCATATTGCACATCAGGATCTAAGGTTTTTTCCTCGGCCACAGTTTAACTCCCTAAAGTGTTAAGCAATTTCTTTATTTGTTTCAGTCGAGTGAATCATTTCATGCACTACTTGTGCTGCTTTTCCAGGATTCACTTCAATCAACTGAATAATTTTTTCTCTAAGCATATTCCCTTCAATCTTCTCCGGGTTCAACCGGTCTTCAATTGTAGGAAGTACATCCTCTAGTCCTGGTAGACGTTGATTGGCCTGTATTTTCTCAAGCTCTTCAATCGTCTTAGGTAAGAAGTCTTCAATACTTTCCACAGAGTTCTCTGTAAGCCAAAGAATGAATGGTCTTACCACCATAAAGATGAATAAAGTTAGTATAACACCAATGGTTAAATACTTAGTGATATTTTTAACTAATTCTCTATTCTCACGAGCTCTCATCAGAGCTTCCATCTCGGATAAGTCTTCTTTTGCAAACTCCATATTCTTGATAACAACTTTGTCGCCGCGGCTGTTACTAATCCCTAGAGCACTTGAGACAATTTGTTGGAAATTCTGAAGTTCTTCCTCTGACCATGCTTGATACTTTGTAACCGTTACCCCATCAGCATTAACCATCGGAACACCATCCTCATTAAGAACTGGTACCTTTTTACCATCAACCATAACGGCCACTGATATATTTTGAATATCAGCACTTGGCTTCTTAGACTTAGTCACTGTTACAGGAACATTATAGTTACGAGTCACTAACGACTTATCAACATCGTTTCTTGTTTCTGGAATTCCTGGTTGTGGATTTTCACCTGGAAGGTTCGACCTTGCACCTGGGATTCCTTGAGGAGATGGTCTTACCCCTACCATTTTTTGTTCATTTCGAACTTCTGAATGAACAGCGGCATTTTCAGAGTCATAAACTGTTTGGGTTTCAAACTTTTCAGTAAAATCTAACTTTACAGCAACTTTCGCTATAACTTTACCTTCTCCGATTACTCTTGAAAGAATTTCTTGAACCTTAGATTCATACTTAGAGTTCAGTTTATTTTCTAGAGCAATTCTTGAAGCTGTTTCAGTGGACATATTATCGCCACTGTTTTCTGATAATTTCTTTCCTCGTGAATCAATAACCACAACGTTATGGTTTCTCATTCCATCAATCGATGAACTAACAAGAGATTGAATTCCTTTAATCTCATCATTGGTCATCGTTAGACCGCGTTCAATATCTAGAACAACAGAAGCACTAGGCGGCTTTCTTTCTGAAACAAAAGGAGAGGATTCAGGGATCGATAAATGCACTCGAGCACGTTGTACACCTTTAAGGTGCATAATTGTTTTAACAAGCTCACCTTCAAGGGCCCGTTGCTTATTAATTTTTTGAACAAATGATGTTGTACCAAATGATTGCTTATCAAATACTTCGTAACCAACAGTACTCGTAAAGTTCACACCTTTTTTAGCAATCTCAAGTCTCCAGATCTCAACCATATCTTCTGGAACCATGATGGTTTTACCATCATTTTTAACTTGATAGGTGATCTTACCTTCCTCAAGCATTCTCGAAATAGTTGCTGAGTCTTCTTTTGAAAGATCAGTATAAAGGACTTTATAGTCGGTTTTACTCGACCAAATAATGATGGCGGCCATTGTCGAAACAAGAAGTCCCGTAATAACCATTAGTCCTATTTTTCTGCTCAAATCCAATGTCTTGAAAAAATCAAGAAAGTTTTGGATTGTTTGCTGGATGAAATTATTCAAAGAATCCTCCTGATTCTATAAATCTTCTAACTAATCCTTAGTTAGATTTGCATTCTCATAATTTCTCTATAAGCGTCGATAACTTTAGTACGAACTTGGTTCATTGTTCTAAAAGCTATATCCGCTTTCTCTACAGCTAAAAGAGTTTCGTGCAAGTTTTGACTTTCTCCACTCGCAAGTTTTTCCATGGCAGTATTGGCTTCAACTTGCAGATTGTTAACCTGGGAAATTGAATCTTGTAAAAACTCACCAAAAGTCTTAGTTGATCCTGGTGCCGCCGGATTTTCTGTTCCTGCAACTCCTGGAGTTTCAATCCCAAACCGTGAACCAAAGTCATTATTAACTTCACGAGTCCAGCCTCTCGCATTTCCCGAATCTAATACTTTTTGAAAACTACTTATATCTGAAATCGCCATAAATTATTCCTTATCTCCCGATCTCAAGAGTCTTCGTCGCCATTTGTTTAGTCGTATTGATTGCTGTAACATTGGCTTCATAAGCACGTTGGGCCTCAATCATATTGGCCATTTCTACCATAGGATTGATATCTGGCATGGCCACATAACCTTCAGTATTAGCATCCGGATGATTTGGGTCGTACTTAAAAACAACCTTATCAGAATGAACAACTTCTGTTGCATGAACAGTGTGAGCATTTTCAGCTAGCTCTCCTTCCAGTAATTCAGAGAATTTTTCACGTGCAGGCTCTGAACCGAAGACAACTTCTTTTTTTCTATATGGCCCACCCTCCGCTGTTCTAGTGGTTTGAGCATTAGCAATATTAGAAGAATGTGCTTCCATTCTTTTTCTTTGAGCAGATAGGCCTGATGAACTAATTCTAAGACTTGAAAGAAGATCCATTTAATACCTACTTTTACTTTTCATTAGTGATGGCGTATTTCATTAACCCCATCTTTTTGTTAATTAGCTGAACAAGGGCATCATACATAAGTTTGTTCTCTGCCATCTTCGCCATTTCAGCTTCTACATCTACCGTATTGCCGTTTTCCGAAACAACACCATTAGGGTTATCATAGATTTCAGGCTCTAAATTATTAAAGCCCCCATTACCTACATTAAAATGACGATCATCAGCTGCATTCATTTTCATCTGACCATCAACATCAAGGGCCCTCGCTAAAGCTTCTTCAAAATCAATTTTCTTAGCTTTGAAGCCTGGAGTATTGGCATTGGCAACGTTAGAAGAGATGAGTTCTTGCCTCATCTCTCTAAAATTTAATGCTGTAGTCAGCGCCTTAAGCGTTTTATCATTTACATCCATAACTGATCCTAACGAAGATTAACGAAATAGCTTGTTCCTTCAGAACGATATTCGTTAATTTTATTTCTAAGAGTTCTAATAGATACTCCTAGAATCTTTGCAGCTTGAGTTCTGTTCTCTGATGTATAAACAAGTGCTTTCTTAATCAGAAGCTTCTCAGCATCTTTAAGAGACATTAGTTTAAGCCCCTCTTCGTCGATCTCTCCAAGCTTCGTTTCAATCTTACGCTCACCTTTCTCAATGGCTTCCATATTGAATACATTCCCTTCAATATTAGAAACTGCTTTGCTGATGAAGTTCTTAAGCTCAGAAATATTCTGGCTCCAGTTATATTCATTTAACTTTTGTATTGCTTCTCCAGCAATTTCGATATTATCAATGCCATTTTCTTGGGCCATTTTCTTAATCAAGTGAGTAGCAATAACCTCAAGATCTGTTCCTCTCTCTTTTAGAGAAGGCATATCCATTTGAATACCGTTGAAGAATGAGTAAAGCGTTCTCAGGAATTTCCCTGCGCCTACTAGCTTTGAAAGATTCTTTGAAGTCGTTCCGATAATACGAACATCAAGCTCGTAGTCAGATAACTCTTGAAGAATCGTGATTAGTCTTTTCTGGAAAGAATCATCGAGACAGTCGATATTGGCAAAAACTACTGTTCCCCCGTTTGCTAGCTCAAGTACACCGCGATTGAAACGTCCTGTTTCATCTCTGTATCCAAGAACATTTTTTTCAACTTCTTCTACTTCCATAGAACAATCAACAATTTCAACTCTTCCATTTTTTCTTGCTGAGTTCTGATGAATGTACACGCCCAGGCTTTTCTTTCCTGAACCAGCTTCTCCACAAATGAGAACCGGTGTCTTAGTAACAGCAATATTACGAGCTGTTTCAAGTGTGTAGTTGAATTTTGGATGGTTTCCTACAAGAACTAAACCTTGGGTTAACATTAGACCTCCTGTCCGTTGTTATAATTTTGGTTTCTAAACTAACTATGTATCCCTATTCTCAAGTTTCAGTGTCGTTAACTCACTTCTACTCATCTCTTTGATATGCGCCGGAGTATCCTTCTCTTCCGTGAGAAGATTTAATTCCTTTGCACCATCAGCTATCTTCGAGTTCTTAATCAATGATAAACCATAAAGGTATCTAGTTCTCGAAGTGTAAGGAGATTTTGGAAATTTATTTTTAAAGTTTGCACTCATTGTTTCGATCTCCTTCCAGTTTGGATCCTTCTCCCCCGCATAGACTTCTATGAGAAGGTAGTGGATGCGTTCTGATATGTTCAAGATCGGTGCCGACTTTGACGAATCGATATCTTTTAAGAGTGCACTGACAACAGTTTTGAAGCGATTTTGATCTTTCAAATGGTATAAGCTATCGACATAACTCATTAATAGGTCTGAGTTCTGTCTTGGAGTCAGCCTATTTTCAGCGTTTTGTTTTACTAGTATTTTTTCGAATTCAGTGATGGCTTCCTGGTACTTACCTAGCTCAAATGACACCAGTCCACGATAAAACGGATAGTTAATCGAGTCCCGTAGTGACACTGGATAGGATGCCAGCTTGTCACTGGCCTGTACCCAATTTTTTTCGATGATGTACCTGTTGAGTTCAAGCTCAGCAAGCATTACATTCATTTTAATATTTTTTATTCTTTCTACCCAGATAGGAAAAGTTCTCTCACCAGAATCTTTAATCTTTGAAAGTTCACTCACAGATCGTTCAAAGCTTTGAGTAAGTCCTAGTTTTAAGAAAGAATCAGCTGCTATAAAGTTCATATAAGGATTAGCCGCGACTTGCTTTTCATATTTATTCTTATAGGTATCCCAAACTTTAGCTACTTTAGCATAGTCCTCATCTAAGTATGCTTGTTGTAGAAGACCATAAACAACTTCTGCTCCATCACCTTCAAAGACTCGTCTTTCAGTAGGCTTCATCGAATCTAATGGGATAGTTGATAAATAGGCCAAGGCCTTATCAAATTCATTCTCATTAATAAAGAGACGGGAACGAACGAGCCATAGAAGTTTTCTCAGATCATTAGTTAAAGCTCTCGTTTCATCAGGCGACTGCTCTAAGAAAACATCAACTTCTTTGTCTTCTTCAGTAGGCCTTAACTTTCTTACCAGTCGGACTCCTACGTATCTTAACTTCGCTTCATATCTAATCTCTGGAGAAGTCGATCTATTGATAGCATTCCGATAAAGATCAAGAGTTTCTTGAACTGGGAGATCTAACACTTCCGAAGCAAGAGCAATTCTTAGTCTTGCATGAGGAGCGTGAGGGAAATGAGAATTATCTTTTAAAAATTCTTTGAAATAAGTAGATGCTTGATCAAACTCTGAGAGTCTATAAAAGCTTTCCGCAACATTATAAAGGATTGCCCCATGAATTGGTTTGGCCAAGGACTTCTCAATACTTTTGAAACGTTTAATTAGTTCGCTTGGCTCTCCCTTTGAAAGGAGCGAAAATGAAATATAAGCGAGACCTAATTGAGCAGGAAGAATACTTACAAGTTTCTTATCGGCCAAGAACTCTTCTATTTTTTCAATTTGTTTTAATTCGGCCAGTGAATGAAGAATAACGTTTGAAGAGTAAATAACAAGATTCTGGTCGAACTCTCCTCTGGCCTCTACAAAAAGTTCTTTAGCAAGATCCAAACTTTTTAAATAATCTTTTTGGTCTAAATTATATTGGATAAGGTAACGATAAATAGCGGCCTTAAAGTCATAGTCAGGAGAAAGATCTTTAAGATTACTCATCATGACCATGGCAGACTGAAGAATACCCTTATTAGGCTTATTTAAATTATCCTTGATAAGTGCATTAACTTTAAGGAACTCATTGGTCACGTAGTTTGAATCGCGCCCATACTTTTTATTATAAAGAGTGATGGACTTATTCATAAGTCCCCACTTTGCTTCTTTATAAAAGTTGATTGAAAGTTGCATATGAGCTTCTTTCTCATCATCTAATAATTCTCGATCTTTAATCGGGAAAAATAAGTCCGGAGCTTTCGAAGACAATTGAATATCTCTTTCGAGAGTAGGAATCATCGCTGGATAATTCCACATGAAACTAGCACCATACCTAAAATCTCTGTATCCAGGATTGGCCTTACTCTCACTAGCAAGAGTTGCTGTGACTACAGGAAGAGAATCTCTCTTGTCAGTCAGGAGATGATTTTTGGTTTTAGGTGGAGCAGATGTTTTATTTTTAGGAGTTGCTGATGCAACTTGTGGTTTACTCACAGAAGTCTTGGTAGGAACAACCAGATCTTTATTAATCCAAAAATCTAAAATGTACTTCTTCTCGTTATCTCTATAAAAAGAAAAAAGTTCAACAGAAGGATCTTTTAGATTTAATTTGATACTAAATGGTTTGACGGGATATTCTGCATCTAGGATCTCAACATTTGAGATATAGATGGAGTCCATCTTCATTCCCTGAATCTCTTCTTTTAGTGATTTAAAAATATTCTGATTATGAGTTTCAATATAGAGGGCGTCTCCTCTTTTTGTGATTTCGAATTGACTCTTAGGTCCAAAAAGATTCCAACGCAGATGTGTAGAAAAAGTTTCTTGGTTAATGATTGATGCAACAATAGTTGATACGCCAAAAATATTGGCAAGCATCAAACATACGATCAATCTCATTAACTGCTTCATTCTAAAAGACTTCCTGTCTTTAATACTCTCATGCCTACTGCTTGAAAGTTTTAACTATTAGCAACATTGTATCCTTTTTCGCATTTTCTAAAAGATAATTTTTACCCATCGGCAAAATATGCCTCTGATCTTTGACATCTCTTATCTTGCATCAACAGATTACAATAGGTTAATAATCAGTATGGTAAATGGTAGACTTATGCGCTCGGTTGCACTTATTTTTCTATTAACTTCCTGCAGTTTTTTTTCCACTACTGAGAAATCTCAGAGTGCAAAGGACAGTTATACCTTGCCGTCGCTCCCTAAGAGTTGGAAGGCCAATCATACTCAGCAAGCCGATTATATTTTTTATGGGCCAGAAGGCTCGTCCTTATTAATACAAAGTTTTTGTAAAGAGTTTCAATCGCCATCTCTAAAAAATCTCGCTCAAGGAACTTTCAATTCCCTAGATCGCGCTCAAATAACCGAGCAAGAAGAGTTTAACTTACAGGATCGTAAAGCTCTTAGAAGCCAAGGTGAGGCTTTTTTAGATGGAGTCAAAATCCATTTAACTTTGGTAAATACTAAACGGAACAATTGCTACTATGACTTTCTAGAAGTGCTACCCAAACCCAAGACCCAGTCGGTTATAGATCAAGTTTTAAAAGGAATAGCCTTTAAATGATAAAGATAAAGGAAGCCATCATCTTAACAGGAGATATTCTCATCTTCACTAAAGATGTATTTGCTCGCACTTTTAACGCTCCTTTTTACTTTGCTCGGCTTTTTGATCAGATTCTTCAAATTGGTTACGGCTCTTTAAGTATAAGTATTGTTATCGGCTTTGTTACTGGACTCGTCATGACGCTGCAATTTGGTTACGGGCTGGCCAAGTTTGGTGGAACTCTTTACGTGCCGGCCATTGTCTCGGTTTCTTTATTAAGAGAACTAGCTCCCATCTTTACCTCTCTTCTCATCGCAGGCCGAGTGGGTTCAGGTATTAGTGCCGAGATTGGTGCCATGAATGTTACCAATCAGATTGATGCGGTTAGGGCCTTAGGGACTTCTCCCATAAGAACACTCGTTGTCCCGCGAGTACTTGCTACGATCATTACTCTCCCTCTCCTTGCCACTCTTGCAAGCTTTACCGGAATCATAGGGGGAATGCTTATCTCCTACTTAGAATTTGGAATGACTCCTGGTTTTTACTCAAATAAAGTTCTTTCGACTATCGTCTTCGCAGATATTTTTGGGAGCATGATTAAATGTGCTTTCTTTGGTTTAGTCATCTCTATCCTCGCCTGCTATCGAGGATTTCACACGAAGGAAGGTACTCGTGGCGTAGGGAATGCGACAACTTGGGTCGTGGTTCGCTCTTCAATCATCATACTTATTTCTGACTTTTTCTTGAGTAAAGTTATTCTTCTAGGATTTTACTAATGGAGATTTTAACTTTAAAAAATATTCATAAAGCATTTGGTGAAAAAAAGGTTCATCAAGGAGTAAGTTTTTCTCTTCATAGTGGAGAAACTATCGGATTACTTGGAAACTCTGGAACGGGAAAGTCGGTTCTTCTTAGATCAATTATAGGATTAGAAAGAATTGATGCTGGTGAAATTTATTATCGCTCACAGCGTTTAGACATCTTGGATGAAGAAGCTTACTACCCTATTCGAAAAAAAATTTCTTACTCCTTTCAAAACTCCGCCCTCTTTGACTCCTTAAATGTCTTCGACAATATAGCTTATCCACTTTTTGAACACACTTCTCTCACAGAAGAAGAAATTCACAAAAAAGTCGACGATATCCTTAATCTTATTGATCTCCCTCATGCCAAATATCTTATGCCTTCTGACCTCTCTGGAGGAATGCAAAAGCGTGTCGGACTTGCCCGATCGATGATTTTAACCCCTGAGATTCTTCTCTATGATGAACCTACAGCAGGTCTTGATCCTGTGAATACGGATATCGTCATTGATATCATGAATGAGTTTAAAAAGAGGGGCTTCTCAGGAATCTTTGTGACTCACGATATTCCTGCCGCTAAAAGAGTCTGTGATCGTATTCTCATTCTTAGAGATGGAAAAATATACTTCAATGGAACTAAGCAAGAGTTTATTGATTCCACTGATCCTTTCGTCAATACCTTCGGTTCAAACAATAAGGGCCCATTATGATTTACCGCCAAGAAGATAAGAAAAAACTTTTTAAAGCAGGTGCTTTCCTAAGCTTTCTTACTGTCATTTTGATGATCATGATTCTTAGTATCAGTAAGGAAAGTTCACTTTTTGAATCCAAGGTCATACTTAAAGCACGCGTATCCAATGTAAGTAATCTTCAGCCTGGTTCTTATGTCGAACTGAGAGGGATAAAAATTGGTTCCGTTACAAATATTGAAATTGTCTCAGATGAAGAAGTCGAAATCTCAATGAAGGTGCTTGAAGCTCAAGTTCAATGGATTAAAAAGGATGCCGAAGTTTCAATCGCAACAGCTGGTCTTGTTGGTGATAAGTATCTAGAAATCATCCCGGGCTCGAAAGACTCCCCAGTCCTTAATCCTAAAACAGATACTCTCACTATTCAGAAAAAAGAAATTTTCAATGAGCTCGTTGATAAGAGTGGCTCTATTGCAAGCTCAACAGAAAAGGTTCTCGCTCACCTTGAGGCCCTTCTTAGTTCAAAGCAATTTGAGGAATTCATTTCTTCACTTCACCAGAGTTCAAAAAATCTTAAAGAGATTACCGCCGAACTGAATAAGGCACAGCTTGCTGACTCGATCAAATCCCTTAATAGCACTTCTAAAAGAGTTGATAGAGTTCTTAATCAGGTTGAAGCAGGACCAGGGACACTTCACTCACTTATCTATGATGATTCACTACATGAAGATCTCCGGACCCTTTTAGGGGGGGCCCAGAGAAATAAGATGATCAAATTTTTTATACGTGAGTCGATAAAGAAGTCAGAAAACCAAGACTAGATTTCGAGGTTTTTCTTTTTCATTTTCTCAATAAGAGTTGTGCGATTCAGTGCGAGAAGTTTTGAAGCCTGATTTTTATTTCCACCAGTTCTATTCATCGCCTGCACAATCAGAGAATCTTCAATGTCAGAAAGGATTTTCTTTAAATCCACTCCGTCTTTAGGAAGCTCAAAAAGCGTTTTATATTGTTTTGTTGCCAATGGATTAGATTTAAAAATTTTAGCAGGTAGGTCCTCTGGAAGAATTTCATTTCCTCCACGAAGAATAACTAGACGCTCAATAACGTTTTCAAGTTCTCTTACATTTCCTGGCCAATCATAACCAATCATCAGATCCATACTCAGAGGAGAGAAGCTAATATCATTAGACTTATCCGCTGATACGAAGCGATCCAGAAAGTGAGCAATCAGTAGAGGGATATCTTCTCTTCTCTCTTTAAGGGCAGGAATACGGATAGGGATCACATTGAGTCGATAAAATAAATCTTCTCTAAACTTCCCTTCAGCAACAGCTTTCTCTAAATCTTTATGAGTTGCGGCTATGACTCGCACATCAACGTCGAGAGTTTCACTAGAACCAACAATCTCAATTTGCTTTTCCTGTAAGACTCTTAAAAGTTTTACTTGGAGAAGCAGAGGCATATCCCCTATTTCATCAAGAAAGATCGTTCCCCCGTCCGCAAGTTCAAAGCGCCCTTTGCGGCCAGAAATAGCACCCGTGAAAGCGCCTTTAATGTGACCAAATAATTCGGTTTCAAGAAGATCTGAAGGAATGGCCCCACAGTTAACAGAAACTCTATTTTTGTTAGCACGGCGAGACTTCTTATGAATGGCCCGAGCAACTAATTCTTTACCCGTTCCACTAGGCCCCATGATAAGCACTGTGGAGTCAGAATGAGAGACTTTATCAATTCTTTCAAAGACCTCTTTCATCTGCTTTGATCGACCTACCATTCCCTCGTAGAGGTCTTCAACGGAAGGACGCTCAAGGCGATGCCTGCCTTCTGGTCTCGCTTTAGAGCCGACAGCAAATAAGCTCTCAGCCTCACTCATCTCAGGAAGCTTAGAGGCAAGTCGCGTTTGGATGGCCTCGATTACTAAGCGTTTAAGGACATCGAGTTCAAAAGGCTTAGTAAGATAGTGATAAACGCCTTTCTTAGTGGCAGCGATAGCTGTTTCAATAGAAGCAAAACCAGTCATCACAATAGAAACAAACTCAAAACCTTTCTCACGTAAAATATCAATGAGAAGAAGACCGTCACTTCCTTGCTCAAGACTGATATCAGAGATAAGGCAAAAAGGATTTTGCTTGGGATGGTGTTTAGCAAAGTTTATGAGGCAATCCTCAGAGCTGGTGAAGAGCTCAACTTTAAGCTTTAAACTTTGTTCGAGATACTTTTTAAGACTAAGCCCTAAGAGCTTGTCGTCTTCAACGATAACCACAGGGGGAAAAGTACTAGCAGCACTCCCTTCAAGGGTTTGATGCAAAAACTTAAGATCATCCATTTGAATGTGCCTCCGCGAGAAGCCTAGACTTTACTAAAGCTTGAGTGGCGGTGTCAATTTATAGACTCCCCCTTCTTAAAGTAAATACAAACACTTGATGTGTTGAGTGTCAAAACTAAGACTACTCTTTGATGTTTTGTTGAAGTTTTTTTACGGACTTAACTGATTTTTCAGGACCACCGGAATAAATATAGAAAATATTGAAACATACGCCTAATAAACAAAGAACCAAACAAAAACTTGCGAGCTTCTTTTTTCGTCGAAGCCAGAAAAGATAGGCGAACTCCCCGGCGATTAACATCAACGGGACGGCCCAAAAGGGAATATGGCGAGTAAAAAAATAAACTTCTTGCATCTATTAAGCCTGAAAATAAAAAGGGCCCAACCAGTGGGCCCTTTCATTATAACTAACTTTAAAAAAATTAGAACATAGACTTAAGTTCTTCAAGCTTATCAAGACGCTCCCAAGTGAAACCTGTCTCACTTGTTCTTCCAAAGTGTCCGTAAGCCGCTGTTTGCGAGTAAATCGGACGAAGAAGATCTAGGCGTTGAATGATTGCTTTAGGACGCATATCAAAGAGTTCGTTGATAGCAGCGTTCAGTTTAGTTTCGTCCACTTTGTTAGTTCCAAAAGTGTTCACTAGAAGAGACATTGGACGAGCTACACCAATAGCGTAGGCCACTTGAACGAGAGCTTTATCAGCAAGACCGGCAGCTACGATATGCTTAGCAATGTGGCGAGCAGCATAGGCAGCAGAACGGTCTACTTTTGTTGGATCTTTACCAGAGAAGGCACCACCACCGTGAGCACCATGACCACCGTAAGTATCTACGATGATTTTACGACCAGTAAGACCACAATCTCCCATTGGTCCACCAATAACAAAGCGACCAGTTGGGTTAATGTAGAAGTGAGTATTTTTATCGATGAGATTCATTGGAACAGTCTTCTTAATAACTTCTTCCATGATGGCTTCTTCAATTTGAGCTTGAGTCATCTCTTCAGCGTGCTGAGTAGAAACAACGATAGCGTCTAAACGAGCAATTTTCCCGTCAACGTATTGAGCAGTAACTTGAGTTTTTCCATCAGCGCGAAGAAGTGGAAGAGTTCCATTCTTACGAACATCAGAAAGTCTCTTAGCAAGACGATGAGAAAGATCAATTGTCATTGGCATGAAAGATTCAGTTTCGTTATCGGCATAACCAAACATAAGACCTTGGTCACCAGCACCTAGATCAAGGAATTTACCTTCACCTTCATTCACACCCATAGCGATGTCTTGTGATTGTTTTCCAAGAGCAACAGTTACACCACAAGTGTTAGCATCAAAGCCTTTATCAGAGTGATCATAACCGATGTTACGGATAGTATCTCTAACGATCGTATTGATATCTACGTTCGCCCCTGTTGTAACTTCACCTGCAACAACAACTAATCCTGTTGTAACAAGAGTTTCACAAGCTACACGTGACTTTGGATCTTGAGCAAGCATTGCATCAAGAATGGCATCTGAAACCTGGTCAGCAATTTTATCTGGGTGGCCTTCAGTCACCGATTCAGAGGTAAACATATAATTTTTCAACATAGTAGCTCCTTGGGACTAAACAAATAATAATCTAGATTGAAGTCAGGGGGTTATACACCCCCTAGAGCTTTTTATCAAAAGGAATTTTAAGATACGGGTAAAAATGTTACTGAGATACTAGTTTTGTGAAATAGCGAAAGTAATGGGGATTCCGGTAGTGATAAAATACCGGCGTTCCTTGTGGAAGACCTACGACATAAGTCTTTTTCGCAATCTGAATAACCCTATAAGAAAGCTTATCTGGACCTACAAACGAGTAGAGATAATAAAAATCTCCTGCATCCCATTTCTTCTGTAAATTCGCTTGCTGAGTGACCATTAATCCTGGCCGTTCAGGGAATGGAACGTAGTCATCCCAAATAGAATCCATTGAAATTCTTCCGGTCATACTGGCCCGAGAAAAGTAGCGTGTGGCCTTAAAGTCACTGCTCTCTTCTTTAAGTGCATTGAGTGCTATCCGGATATTTTGAGCACGAAGTCTCTTCGCTCCTGGTGCCATATCAGGACAGAAAATATGACGAGAACCGCTCATATAATAATAAGTAAAAGAGAACTCTCCCTGTTTAAAGAGAGCATTCAGCCAAGTTTCTTTATTAATTTTTTCTTGTGAAACTTTTTGGATTAAATGGGGATAAATAAATTCCTTCTTTCCAATCTTTAAATACTCAGGACGATCAAGTCGAGTTAGGACAACTCGAGCAACATCCATCCGTTCAAGACCAGACTTCCCATCAACTCCCCCCACTTCATTCATCAAAATAGTTTCTAGAGTGAAAATAGCGCGATTGAGTTCTGATTGCTTTAACCAGAAATCATATACGTCGGCCTGTTTCTGATAAACAAACTCTTTCAAAGATTCTTGAGCTTCGTTATGTTCTTTAATGAGTTCTCTATTAAGAGTGGTTCTTTGGCCGTTTATCAGTGTTAGCTTATTGTGCTCAGGAAGTGTGAGAGTGGTATAGAATGAAACAGTCTTTGTCATTCTCTCTTCCCACTCAGTAAAACGCTCTATCGCAAAATCCCGTCCTTTCGCTAACTCTGACTCCACTCGATCTAAGATGAAATCTAAGTCATAACGAGCATTCTCGCTTAAATAGAAATCACTTTTTCTTAAATCAAAATAGAGAGTATCTAGAGTGGTTCTAAAAAACATATCCCATGATTTGTGATTTTTATCATAGGCCCCATCCTCTAGAGTTTTTCTCAAAAGAAAGGTGTGATTAGCAATTTTCTGACTCACTAAGCTTTTAGAGCCTTTATGCTGATCATATTGTCTTCTATTGAAAAGATGATCATTAGGAAAGTTGAAGTTAGAAAAGAATGAGAGATCTTTTACTAACTTATCATATTGCTGTTGAATCTTTTGGACTAAGACCACGGCCTTCTGCCGATTGAGTTGCTTCAAATTGTAATCGTCAGCTAGCTCTGATTTCTTGAGGTCAAGAATCTCTTTGAAACTCTTTCTTAAATCTTCGGTTACTTTCTTAGAAGGAAACTTTTTATTTTTTTCGAGTTTACTCTTCTCATTTCGAATCCATGCCAGTTTCTTTTCCATAGTCGGAAGGAGATCTTTAATAGTCTCAACATCCACATCACCATTAAGTTCTGGAATCCAGTACCCCTGACCACGATAGGCGATTAACTTATTATTAAAGCTTTCTTCTGTTTTTGGCCCACAAACAGCAGTACGAAAGGTCGTGAAGGCCTTCTCATAGTTATAGATATGACGTTCAATCTTTCCTTCCCATTTTACCCCACTGGCGCAAGATGGTAGCGAGGTAAAGCTCAGTAAAAGAATGGTCGTTCTAGTGACTAAGTTCTTTAACAAAGTGAGACTCCCATAACCCTAAACAAGTACGGTTACTTAAAACAAGTAAAACTGAATCTGATTCTGCAAAACTATCAATTTGTCCTCGAAGATCATCCAGCTTATCAACGACAACTGAAGTGACACCCTTATCATTAATCTCACGGGACAGACGATCACTATCAAGATCATCTTTTCCAATGGCCGTCGTCTTAATATTAGACTTCGCAATGATCACTTTATCAGAGAGTGCGAGGGCATCTCTGAATTCATCTTGGAAGATATTACTGCGAGCAGTTGCTGAGATGGGTTCAAAGATAGTTAATAGTTTTTTATTCTTAAAACGGGCCCGAATAGCATCAAGAGTAACTCTAATAGCACGTGGATGATGGGCAAAGTCATCAATCACAACCATCCCCTTATACTTCCCACGAATTTCTTGGCGACGCTTAACCATCAGAAGATTCTTAACAGAGTTGACCACATCACTTGTCTTGAACCCTTCTTTGAGTAAAAACAAAATACAAGAAGTGATATTTAAAATATTATGTTCACCTACAATATTTGTAGCGAATGAAATATCCTCTCCCTTCCAGTGAAGCTTAAATGTCGAACCTTCCTCTGTTGTTACAATATCTTTAGGGCCAATGACTGAGCCAGGACCATAAAGCATCCAGCGATCACTCTTATCATCGTATTCACGATAGAGTTTCATTGCTGACTCATACTCTTGATTGAAAATAATAGACCCTGAAATTTTCGGCATCACATCTCGAAACTCATCTTCAATTTTTTCCATGGAAGAGAAAATATCAGCGTGATCAAACTCAAGAGAAGTAAGAATCATGTGCTTTAATTCATAAAGACGAAACTTTGAGATTTTATGAAAGTAAGCCGAATCATATTCATCTGACTCAATAATAAAATAATCTTTTCCAAGGTAAGATGGCTCACGCCCTTCAATAATTCCACCGACAAGATAACCTGGGTCTTGCTTTAAATATTCAAGCATCTGAGTGAGAAAATAAGTCGTGGTGGTTTTACCGTGAGTTCCCGCGATCCCTACGACATTTTTATTCTTTAGAACGAGTGAACCAATGGCCGATGGAAAAGAAGTAAAAGGAACCCCTACTCCTTCAAGCATGCGAGCAACATCTGACTTCCCACCGACTGAGTTTCCTACCACAATCAAATCAAAACCTTTGAGATACTCCACAGTGACATCATCAAGCTTCATCAAAGGTATTCCCGTGGTCTCAAGAAATGTCGACATCGGAGGATAAAAAGCTGAATCTGCTCCATGCACTTCATATCCTGCTTGTTTCATCAAACAGGCAGCAGGTCCCATACCTGCACCACAAATACGGTAGAAAAATATTTTTTTAAACTCGTGGGCACGAGCAATTAGATTATCTTGTGAAATTAAGTGAGAGAGATCCATACCTTTCCTTTCCTTGGAGTTCTGCTTCTATATTAACAGAACTCCGGGAAAGAAAGAATCAAGAATATTAATGGATTAGAGAGGAATTCCCTCAATTAGTCGATTAGTGCAATAGCTAGTGATCTTCTTTACCAATTTATTGGCCTCACTTCTAAACGGAGTGAGGATTTGCCATGACCAAGCGATAGAAGTCTTCGGGCAATGAGCAAAGCTTGGAATCATCATCTCTGAGTTTTCTTCATTTAATAGCTGTTCAAAACCGTAGGTTACTGCAGCCATCGGCATTCTTCCTGCATTGTATTCGCGAACAAATAAATCCGTAGTTAACCAAAACTTAGTCTGAGATTTAGCAATCTGGCGATTCTTAATCATATGAATATAACTCGCAAGAACACGTCCAGGGTAATGTCTCATGATTTCATCATAAGCTTCCGGGTCTTTTCCCACATCATCACCAAGTAGAATAAACTTTGCTTCTGGATTTTCTTTCATCAATTTCACAAGGTAATTCACTTTGTGAGTAAGCTTATCTTCCCAGCGAGAAAGCTTTCTTAGCTCAAGTTCTTTGAACTCAATATTATGAATCCCTAAATCATTAATGATTTTATTTCTAAGAAGAGAAGGCCCGGCGGAGAGAATATGCAATTCATCAGTATAGCGAGCGAGTTCCTGATAGAAACTTGGGATAGCGGTAAAAACTAAATTAGTTGTCAGTGCATTTCGTGCAGCTTCCACCTCATTGCCGGAATTAATAATCTTAATCGTATCATCAAGGTCACTGACCACGATAATCTTAGCAAAGAGTGAAAAGGAAAAGACGAGAGAGAATAAAAGGGTGAGTGTTTTCATTCAACAATTTAAGCAGAGTTCAACGGTAGACGGAAAGACGCTTGGCAGAAAAACAAGGTATATTTATTCCTTATCCGAGCAGATATAGACCTTCATCGCCTTCTCTTTACTCGCATTTTCAAAGACTTCGTAGGCCTTCATCATTTCACTGAGTTTAAATCGATGGGTTATCAACTTATCCGCTCCGATTTTTCCAGATTTTAAAGTCTGAAGTAGCATTGGCGTACTATAAGTTGAAACAAGTCCTGTGGTAATTGTAATATTTTTTATCCACAACTCCTCAAGATGGAGTTCTACACTTTTTCCATGAACGCCAACGTTGGCGATATGTCCTCCTGGACGAATAATATTCTGACAGATTTCAAAAGTCGCAGGTATCCCCACAGCTTCAATTGCAACATCCACTCCAACCTCATTAGTCAGATTCATAATAGCATCAACCACATTCTCTTTTCCTGAATCAATCACATCAGTGGCCCCCAATTCAAAACCAACTTTAAGTCTTGCTTCATCGAGATCCACTAAAATAATTCTTGAAGGGGAATAAAACTGGGCCGTCAGTAGTGTCGCCATTCCCACTGGTCCTGCTCCCACAATAACGACAGTGTCACCAGGCTTCACTTTTCCAGAGAGGACACCGATCTCAAAACCTGTTGGTAAAATATCACTTAACATCAAGAGCGCCTCTTCCTTCACGCCCTCAGGAATTTTATGAAGACTATTATCCGCATGAGGAATTCTTACAAACTCCGCTTGAGTTCCATCAATCTTATGGCCAAGTATCCAACCACCATCTTCGCAATGAGCGTAGAGCTGTTTTTTACAGTAATTGCATTTTCCACATGACGTCACACAAGAAATAAGAACGTGGTCCCCTTTCTTAAAGTTAGTAACCGCTTCTCCAACTTCCTCCACAATGCCAATCCCTTCATGTCCTAAAACTCTTCCCTCTGTCACAGCGGGCACATCACCTTTCAAAATATGAAGATCAGTTCCACAAATTGTGGTCCTCGTAATTCTAACAATGGCATCTGTTGATTTTAGTATTTCGGGATTTTTGACTTCAGTCCATTCTTTTTTTCCTGGACCTTGATAGACGAGTGCTTTCATTCTTTACTCCTTGTCTTCAAAGACAATCTTAAGAGTAAAGAAAGGAATGATAAATGAACTCAAACAAAAGAGTAGAGATCAGAAAGTAACCTATCGAGTCATAACTAAACTCGTGTCCTATATCACTCCGTATGTGTCCCAAGTAAGATAGCTTTCAATTCTATCTTTATAAAAGACTTTTACATAAATTCTTTGCCCGTTATTGTAGATTGCAACAAACTCTGCTCCTTCGATCAAGTCTGCGTAGAACTCGACCTGATCTCGAATTACAGTTGACCCTGTAGGATGTCTCCAAGTCAGATATTTATTAGGACCAACTTTATAAAAACGAACGAGTTCCAATTCAGACGCAATTCTAAAGCTTATAATTTCCTTATCACCTAAAATGAGTCTAGAAACATAAGGGTTCTTTTCTGTAACTAAAATATTTTTCTTCGCTGCATAAGCCTTAAGAAGTTTTTTGACATCATCGCGATCTCTTACATTATCTTTTTTCCCAGTATCAGGGTATTCAAACCTCTCTACAGCAGGTCTTATTTTGAACTTATCCCCTCTATAGCCAACACTTTCAATTCCGAAAGAATCAGAGTGAGTAAATTGGTGAAAATCTTTTGGCTCAGTTAGAATTAAATTAAAGGAACTATAGTATTGTCCGCTGTCTGGATAGTAAGGATTAATGATCATTTTAAAAGCACTCTTTTCTTGAACCTCAAACTCTTCTATCTTTTTAACTTTTGTATTAAAAAAATAAATCTTTTCACCTTTCTTGACCCCTATTCCTGGAAACTTAGAAATATTTGCAAACCGTAGATCGTTTTCTGTTTTTTTGTTAAAAGAGCCTATTAGAGACTCATACTTCTCAAGATGATCTAAGTCGACATTCAGGAAAAGACTTTCTTTATAAACTAAAAAGAACTTCTCGTTATCAGGAAGTTCAGACTCTGGAGCACCCACCAACTTCAACTCAGTGAATTCAATTTCTTTACAAGAAGCATCCTTAAAGGAAAAACATGACAACAATATTATGGACAGAAAAAAAATTGTTTTCTTCACAGGTCTCCTTCATTTAATAGAAATTGATTTGAGTAATTCACCTGAGTTACTGTAAGACCAGCTTGTATTCTTCAAACTAACAGGGTCTATGTCTTTCTTGATATCCTTACAAGCTCCCATATCAATTTTAGCTAGAGTAAACAAACCATCTACCCATTTATATAATCAAAACTTATGATTATTAATTTTCTATTTTTATTTCAGGCCATTCCTGATCTTCTTTAACGTCGATTTTTCTATATTTACTCCCATCAATGACCATCAGCTTCAATCCCTCCCCTCTCTGCTCATCTCCTAACGGTAGGAGCATTATTCCATTATCTAGTTTTACAAAACTTAAATGACTTGTAGTGTTCACACAAAGTCTTCCGTTTGAGGTCAGCCATATTTTGTCACTTTCCACTTAGTTACAAATCCTCTTTTCTCTAATTCTTCAAATATAATTTCTCTTTCTTTTAACCGCATTTGCCTGAAGCTTAACGGCTCTTTCCGTAGTTCCATTAATCTTCTACTGCATTCAAAATAAAACAAATCATGGTCATTTTTATTATAAGCCATGTCGGCGTTTTCAAAAAATAATGATGGTGTAGACCATTTATTTCCATAAATCTTAAGGCGATTATTGGATATATCCATCGCAGTCTTAAGATTTGTTTGGCTATTACTCATGATCTCTCTTAATTCCTTTATCCCAACTTCTACAGCGCCATTATGTTGAGGCGTTCGAGGCAGCGACCTTAAATGAATCACCTTATGTCGTTCTAGCAATTCTCGCACATCTTTATTGTTCAAAGCACTCCCATTGTCGGTTGATAGCACAAGTGGGATACCTTTATTTTGAAAACTCTCAGCAAGTGCTTCAACTACGTCTATTGAACAAGATGCTTTTTTTGAACTCTTAACTCCAACCCAGCATCGTGTTCCTCTGTCTTTGATCACTTGATTCTCAACTTTCTCTTCATCCTTAGTAATCGCTCCATCCATACTCCAGATTATGTTTTTGCCATTAACCTGAACTCGAGTTGATCCTCTATTATTAATCTTCAATTCTTTTTTATATTCAGTGACAAATTTTTGAATGAGTCGAACTGGAACTTTTCCTTTGAGAATAAATGAGATTGGTCTCCACCCAGGAGCACCTTGGCGCTTCATCTCTTCATAGACCACCTTCTTAGCATTTTCTAAGAACTCATCTGAATGAGAAGGACGTCCCATTTTAGGGACATCCTTCTTCGCAAGATTGCGCCAATTTCTTAGAGTTCTTTCCGACACGCCAAGTGCAAGTGAGACATCATGAAGATTAATTCTTCTTCGGCCTGCCTCTGCGAGTCTTTGTCCGATCCTCAATCTCAAGGCCGGTCTTAATTCCACGCTTTTCGTTTTCAATCTGCTTCTTCTCCATCGCTTCCAGCTCTGGATTCTTCAGCGCTATATTCACATCCGTGCATCCCGGCATCTCCTTCAAAACATCGATCAACACTTTCAGTGAATAAATCGTCTTCTCCAGCTCTGCTATTTTCTTCTTCAAATATTTCGGATCGTCTTCTTTGTTCATCGTCACCAATGCTCCCTTCCTCATTCTTGGTTGCTTCAATAATCCCGCCGCCATCCCTGCTACCGCTTGACCCGAGAGCTGCCAAATCCGAAGCTGAGGAATCTTCAACTCTTCTGCAACTTCTTTCTTCGTCTTGTGCCCCATCCAGTACTGTAAAATCATCAACGCAGTCTTGTGTGCAAGTTGCTTCTCTTCCGTCGTCGCTGACTCCCACAATCCCTTCACTGGAAGCGGTATCCTCTGCGGCATCGCTAGTCCTTTCTTGCGCCCACGTCTTTTCTGCATCGGTTTTATATTCTTCTCTTCCATTATCCACTCCTTCTTTTAAATGACCAAATTCTCCGTAACTAATTTCTTTAGTCCCTCCTTCAGGAGTTCGAAGAACTAATTTTCCACCTTCACCATGTAAGGAGATTGGTTGATCTCCAATTTGACCGACTAAAAAAACGGGCGTTCGAGGTGCCTCTCCAATGGCGAGCCGTAATTGATTTTCTGCCATCGTTAACTCAAGAGTTGTTCGGACCTCGTTTTCAACGCCAAAAAATCTGTCAGCAGGAGTAAGTCCACCTATGCCTTGATGAGGTCTAAAGTGGTTATAGTGATTGATAAAGTGAGCGAAGCGAAGTTTCGCATCAGACAAGTCTTGAGGCTTAACTCGCTCCCAAAACTCTTTGCCAACAGTTTCCCAAAAGCGCTCGCATTTACCTAATGTTTGTGGATGATGTGATCTAGAGACAACATGTTTAATTCCTTCTCGATCAAGGATTCTTTGGAAGTCACTTTTACCTCGCCAAGCAAAGTACTGCCGGCCTTGGTCTGTCAGAACTTCTTCTGGCTTTCCAAACTTCGCCACTCCTTCCAACAGAGTTTCTGATACAAACTCTGTTGTTTGACGAACAGATAACTTCCAAGCAACAACGTAGCGAGAGTAATCATCCATAAAGACTGTTAGATAAACTCTTTGCGAATGACGAGTCATCACATAGCTCGTTATATCCGACTGCCAAAGCTGCATCGGTAGAGCTCTTTCAAAAAATCGAATTTTATCTGATGAACGATGACGTTTCTTCTCACGTTCAACAGGTGGAATATCAGATTCATCCAACGTCTTTCTAATTGAACCTGTTGAGACATTCACACCTTTAAATCTATAAGACTTGCTTGATATATTTAAGACCTGATTTTGGAGCACTACTTTTAATTCGAAGAATTTCATCGACTACTTGTTGTGAGATCTTGCGGCCCTTCCTCTTATCCCCATCTTTTGCTGGAGCATATCCTTCAAGTCCTTTAGGCCCATGCTCTCGATATTTTTTAAGCCAAGCAATGAGAGTTCCTGGAGTAATTCCCCAAGTCTTACAAAAATCTTCCTGTGTAAGACCACTTTTTTGATACGCTTCAATCGCTTGCCTTCGCTCCTCCGGAGTATAGGGCCCATTGCGATGCCTTTTACCACTATCTGCTTGGCCATACTTCTTAACCCAATCAAGTCCACTGTGATAAGAGACGTTCTCTTCTTGAACAAAATCACGCATGGTTTTACCAGACTCTTGATAGTGTCTGACGAAATCTTCTCTAAACTTCTTGCTGTAGGTGTTTCTAGGTTTTCCCATCACTTCCTCCTGGTTGTTATTAAAACCAGTGGAGCAATGACAAAATAAATAGACTGATTAACTCGGGGAAACGGAAAGACTTTTGTTACACATTACATAGATGAGATTCAGTTAAAAACAAAAAAGAGTATGTCTAAAAAGACTATTATCTTCTTTGATGAAATACAGGAGCCGCCTTCTCTTTTGAAATTCCTCCGTTATTTTTATGAGGAAAGACCAGAGATTGCAGTCATAGCTGCAGGCTCACTTCTTGAAATTGCACTTAAGAAAGAGGACTTTAGTTTCCCCGTTGGCCGTGCTGAGCAATTTGTTGCTCAGCACTTGGCCTATCTTCATAATGAGAAAAGAGGTCCGGAATTATTTTATTGGCTTAGAGATAAGGGATCACAAAAAAGTGAGATTGACTTTCTCATTCAACGCAAAGATCAAATCATACCTATCGAAGTCAAGTCATCAGCTGCTGGTCATCTTAAATCTCTCTTCTATTTCGCAAAAGAGAAAAGAAAAAAGAAAGCAATTAAAATATCCCTCGACAATTACTCTATTCAATCAGTTCGCCATATTATTAATGAAGAAGAAATTGAATTTGAACTTGAGGGCCTCCCGCAGTTTGCAATTGAGACAATCTAACCCCACACAATCTCTCCCACTCTCCTTCGAAACTCATTGAGATTTTCTTTATCAAACCAATGCTCTTTAGTGGTGTTCGATAAGATCACATGCCCTAACATCTTATCAGGATCAATCCAAATACTGGTGCCAGTAAATCCTAGATGTCCAAAGGTATGTTTTCCACAACCACTACCAGCAAGAGTGTTCTCTGGATTCAGTACTCGATCCCACCCATGGTAAAAACGGTGCTGATCATGTTGTTTCATCTCTTCAATGAAGGTTGTTTTTTCTTGGAAGTTAATAAGAGTTTGGCAAAGGCCATTGATAGTTGAAAAGAGCCCTGCATGAGAACAAAACTCATCAATCACCAAAGCATTGGGATCATGAACAACTTGCTTCATGCCATTCAAAACAACTTCTGCTTCCGCTGGAACATCTTTCCAAAAGCACAGTTCTTTATCCCAAATAGACTTAACAAGTTCATGTTGATTGATATTTTGTTTTTCTAATTCAAGCATTACTCGAAGTGCAGAGAAATCTGAATATAAAGTTTCACTCTCTTTAACGGGGTAACTAAGGATTTGTTCTCTCCAATTAGTTTTGGATAAACGTCCCCAGCTCGGAAGTCCGGCGCGGTGATTGAGACACAGCTTCATCTCCGGTGTGAAAACTTCGGGTTTTAGAAAATAAGAAAGAGAATTTGTAAGTGGTTTTGTAAGTGAGGCGAGATCAAACCAAAGAAAAGATTCATCGTGAAAATAAATCTCCCCTTCGTAATAACTTGCTTCTACTGTTTGAAAACTATTCATCTTAAAATCAACAACACCGACTGCTAGAGCATCCATGGGCCCAAGCGGTAGGTGTTCATTGATTAATTCTTGAAATTTATCCATTTGCTCTAATAGCTGCTTGAGCAGCTGCAAGACGAGCAATCGGCACTCTGAAAGGAGAGCAGCTTACATAATCAAGGCCTACATGATGACAGAAGTCAACTGAAGTTGTCTCACCACCATTCTCTCCACAGATTCCTGTATGAAGCTTAGGATTTGCCTTCATACCTTCTACTACGGCATGATTCATTAAGAAACCTACCCCCTTCTAATCAATGGCCACGAAAGTGTCACGTGGGTAGATTGATTTTGCCGTATAAGTATCACGGAACTT
>Ga0079224_100000591_pt1 | contig 36547 bp, 31 predicted proteins | sample Stecom2015_FD_80414 | JGI IMG/M metagenome (GOLD analysis project Ga0079224, IMG submission 80414) | Agricultural soil microbial communities from Utah to study Nitrogen management - Steer compost 2015 | ecosystem: Environmental > Terrestrial > Soil > Agricultural land | place: USA: Utah... | reverse complement strand
GTCGCGATGCGCGAACCCGTGACCGTGATCTCTTCGAGCTCCTGGCCGGGCTGCGGCTCCGGCTGCTGGGCCGCGGCCTGTGCCGCATAGCCGCCCGCCGAGGCCATGGCGCCGAGGCAGAGCGCATGGCGCACTGCCTTGCGCAGTTCATGGTGCCTGTTCATCAGAGAGGGCTCCTTTTGCTGACAAGCGTGAGTTCAGGCAACGAGGGGAACGGCAGGTGCGCCGTCCCAGAGGCGACGTTTGTACCGCAGCGGAAACCTCATGGCTGGCCGTTTTCGGACGGACGACACTCTCGATCCATATCGAATGGCATCACTCCCGTACGATCGATCAGGCAGAATGAGCCCGCCTTTCGTTCGCTCGAGGACCGATGGTTATGAGCCGCGTAGCCGTTGCCACCGTGTGGGTTGTGCTTGCCCTCGCCGCCCGGGAAGGATTCACCGCACCGGCGCCGACGGACGCGATCCGCGCTGCCTGGTCCGAGCTCGATGCCGCGTGGGCGGCACGCGACCTTGAGCGCATGGTGCGCCTGTTCGCGGACGAGGCCGTGTTCGCCTTCCCGCCGGGCGACTACCGGCTCGACGGCAAGCCCGCGATACGCGCGCACTTCGCGGCGCAGTTCCCGAAGCAGTCGCCTGCGCTCCGTCACGTGACGGAAGTCGGCCACATCCGCCCGGTCGGGGACGGACTTTACGCGGTGGACGCCGGCGTGCGCGTGGTGCGGACCGCCGATGACGGTGCCGAGTTGTCGGTGCTACGCGCGTTTGCCGTCTTCGCGCTGATGCGCGCCAGGGAGCAGGGATGGGAGCTTTTGGAGGTCCGGGCGTTCAGGCTGCCGGACGAGCCTGAAGCGCGGTGAAGGAGGCGATCATGTTCAAGAAGGTGGCGTTCACGATGTACCCGGTGACCGACGTGGCACGCGCGCGCCGGTTCTACGGCGAAACGCTGGGGCTCGAGGAAAGCTCCGTCGGCCACGAGGGCGACCGGTACTGGATCGAGTACGACCTGCCGGGTGGCGGTTGCCTCGCCCTCTCGAACTTCACGGGCGACACGCCGAGCGACAGCGCCGGGGGCACCATCGCGCTCGAAGTGGAGGACCTGGACCGCCTGATGGCCGAGCTCAAGGCAAAAGGTGTCGTTTTCACGAGTGATGTGATCGTCACCCCCGTGTGCCGCATGGCGGTGTGCCGCGATTCCGAAGGCAACGCGCTACTGCTGCACCAGCTCAACCCGCGGTAGCCGCGTCAGGCGGCCGGCCGCGGCTACGGCTCGAGGTCCAGGTCGCGCAGCTTGCGCGTGAGCGTGTTGCGGCCGAGCCCCAGGAGCCGTGCCGCTTCCTGGCGATGCCCGCGCGCCCGCCGCATCGCCGCCGTGATCAGCACCTTTTCCACCTGCGGCAGGACGGCCGGGAGCAACGGCCCCTGCGAATGCGCGAGCTGCTGCTCCGCCCACGCCGCGAGCTCTTGCGTCCAGGCGTCCAGCGCCGCCTGCGTCGTCGCCTTCCCGCCGAGATCGTCCGGCAGGTCGTCGGCCGTGATCACGCTGCCCGGCGCGGTGACCGTGAGGCGGCGCGCCGTGTTCACGAGCTGCCGCACGTTGCCCGGCCAGTCGTAGACCCGGAGACGCTCCAGCGCGTCCGGGCTCACGGACTTGGCCGGCGTGCCGAGCTCGCGGGCGGCGTCCTCGAGGTAATGCGCGAGCAGCAGCGGGATGTCCTCGCGCCGCTGGCGCAGCGGCGGGATGTCGATGCGCATGACGTTGAGGCGATGGTACAGGTCCTCGCGAAAGCGGCCTTCCTGAACCGCACGCGCGAGATCCTGGTGCGTGGCGGCGATCACGCGCACGTCGACCCGGATCGAGTTCGTGCCCCCGACGCGGTAGAACTCGCTTTCGGCGAGCACGCGCAGCAGCCTCGTCTGCAGCCCCGGTGACATGTCGCCGATCTCGTCGAGGAACAGGGTGCCGCCGTCCGCCTGCTCGAAGCGGCCGATGCGGCGGGCGTCGGCGCCGGTGAACGCGCCGCGCTCGTGGCCGAAGAGCTCCGATTCGAGGAGCTCGGACGCGATTGCCGAGGTGTTGAGGGCCACGAACGGCTTGCCGGCACGCGGCCCGTGACGGTGCAGGGCGCGCGCCACGAGCTCCTTGCCGGTGCCCGATTCGCCGGTGATCAGCACCGTCATGCTGGAGCGCGCGAGCCGCCCGATCGAGCGAAACACTTCCTGCATCGCCGGCGCCTGGCCGATGAGCGACGGCATGGGGGCGCGGGAGTCCGCGCCGTCCCCGACCGGCAGCCGCCCCTGCGCACGTGCGGCCTTGCGCACGAGCTCCACCGCCTCGTCGAGGTCGAACGGCTTCGGCAGGTATTCGAACGCGCCGCCGCGGTAGGCGGCGACGGCGTTGTCGAGGTCCGAATGCGCGGTCATGACGATGACCGGCAGGTCCGGGTGCTCGCGGTTCAGGCGCTCGAGCAGGGCGAATCCGTCGAGGCCCGGCATGCGCACGTCAGTGACGAGCACGTCGGGCCGGTGCCGCTCCAGGGCTTCGAGCAAATGCTCGGCACGCTCGAAGGTGCGCGTGCCGAAGCCCGCCTGGCGATACGCGCGCTCCAGCACCCAGCGCACCGACTGGTCGTCGTCCACGACCCAGACGTCGAGCTCATGCGCCATCGTGCGTCTCCTGCGCGAGCGGGAGGCGGACGAAGAACACCGTCCTGCCGGGCCGGCTTTCGAACTCGATCAGGCCCCCGTGGCGTGCGACGAGGTCCTGCGCCACCGGCAGGCCCAGCCCGGTGCCGTCCGGCCGCCCGGTGACGAGCGGATAGAACACGGAATCGGCGAGCTCCGGCGGAATGCCGGGACCGTCGTCCTCGATCTCCACGCTGGCGATGGCACGGTGCCGCACCTCGCCGATCGTGAAGTTGGTCGTGGCGCGGGTGCGCACGACCAGCGTCCCCTGGCCGGCGAGTGCCGCCACGGCGTTCCGCACCAGGTTCAGGAGCGCCTGCACCATCTGGTCGCGGTCGAGGGCGATGAGCGGCAGGCCGGGATCGTAGTCGCGGCGCACGGCGATCCCGGGCATGAGCTCCGGCTCGACGAGCTTGAGCACGTACTCGGTCAGCTCGTGCACGTTCACCGGTTCCTTGCGCGGCGGACCGCCGGGACCGAGCAGCGTGTCCACCAGCGCGGCGAGGCGATCGGCCTCGCTGATGATCACGTTCGTGTACTCGCGCAGCTCGTCGCTTGCAAGCTCGCGTGAGAGAAGCTGCGCCGCGCCGCGCAGCCCGCCGAGCGGGTTCTTGATCTCGTGCGCGAGCTGCCGGATCATCTGGCGGCCCGCACCGTGCTGCACGATCAGCGCGTTCTCGCGGCTGATGCGCGAACGCCGGGTGACGTCGATCATCTCCACCAGCAGGCAGTCACGTGTCAGCTCGCCCTGCATGGGCGAGACGCGGCAATCCACGAGGCGCGGAGCGGGATGCACCTCGGTCGGTGCGAGCTCGAGCTCGTCGGCGAACGTGAGGCCGGTCGTGAGCGCGCGGCGCACGAGCTCGCCGAGCTGGCGGTGATCCCCGGCGAGCTCCAGCAGCGGCTTGCCGCAGGCGCGGTGCCGGCTGACCCCGAGGAGATCCTCGGCCGCGGGATTGAGGGCGGCCACGAGGAGGTTGCGATCGACCACGATCGCACCGGTGTTCAGGTTGTCGACGATTTCCTGCGCGAGGCGCTCGTCGGTCGCGTCGTTCGGCGGCGCGCCGCGTGCGCCCGTCAGTTCCGGTTCAGTATCGACGTCTGCTGCACGTAGAAGCGGATCGGCTCGCTGCGGATCAGCACCTGGCCCGCCTCGTTCACGACCTCGGCCTGCAGGTTGTGCGCGCCGCGATACACCTCCTCCAGCTCGAAGCGGAGGCCCGGAACCTCCCGCGGCGTCCCGTCGAAGTGCACCCGCACCCGGTGCCCCGGCTGCAACGCCGGCTGCAGGCCGAGCACGACGGTCAGGCGGCCACCGATGTTCCATAGCGTCTCTTCGGCGGCCGGCTGCACGATCTCGAGGCTCTGGTAGGCGGCGGTTGCCGGCGTGGCGGGCGCCTGTTGCTGTGCCGGTGTGCGCTGCGCGGGCGTGCTGCGCCGGTAGGCAGGCACGGTCGGCGGGTCGGCGACCTCGAGCTTCTCGGCGCCCGGATGCGGCTGGTCGGAGAAATGCACGACGCCGTCCTCGTCCACCCAGCGGTAGACCTCGGTAGCCCCTGTCGCGGCGGCCGACACCACGAGACAGGCAAGGACCAGGCATTTGTGCATCGGGCTAGCATAGCAGCGCCTCCGGAATCCCGACCAGCGGACCCGCGGCAAAGTGGCACGTGCGTCACGCTTTGCGCCGGCGGCTGCGGAGCCGCGCCTCCCGCCGCCGGGCGAATCGTGGCGGGCGGCCACGGTCGCGGCCGCCCGCCCGCCGTTCACAGGCTGTAGTACATGTCGAACTCGACCGGGTGCGTCGTCATCCTGAGCCGGGTCACGTTCTCCATCTTGAGGTCGATGTAGGCATCGATGAGGTCGTCGGTGAAGACGTCGCCCACCTTGAGGAAGGCGCGATCCTTGTCGAGCGAGTTGAGCGCCTCCTCGAGCGAGAACGCCACGTGCTCGAGCTCCTTCTCCTCCTCCGGCGGCAGATCGTAGAGATCCTTGTCCATCGCGTCGCCCGGATGGATGCGGTTCTGGATGCCGTCGAGCCCCGCGAGCATCAGCGCGGAGAACGCGAGGTAGGGATTCGCCATCGAATCCGGGAAGCGCACCTCGATGCGCCGCCCCTTCGCGCCCGACACGTAGGGGATGCGAATCGACGCCGAGCGGTTGCGCGCGGAGTAGGCGAGGATCGTCGGCGCCTCGAAGCCCGGGACCAGGCGCTTGTAGCTGTTGGTCGCGGGGTTCGTGAACGCGTTCAGCGCCTTCGCGTGCTTGATGATGCCGCCGATGTAGTACAGCGCCGTCTCCGACAGGCCGCCGTAGCCGTCGCCGGCGAACAGGTTCTTGCCGCCCTTGAACAGCGACTGGTGCACGTGCATGCCGTTGCCGTTGTCGTTGACCAGCGGCTTCGGCATGAAGGTCGCCGTCTTGCCGTAGCTGTGCGCGACGTTGTGCACGACGTACTTCAGGATCTGCACCTCGTCGGCCTTGCGCGTGAGCGTGTTGAACCTGACGCCGATCTCGCACTGGCCGGCGGTGGCAACCTCGTGGTGATGCACCTCGGTCGGCAGCCCCATCTCCTCGAGCGCGAGGCACATCGCGGAGCGGATGTCGTGCAGCGAGTCGACCGGCGGAACCGGGAAGTAGCCGCCTTTCACGGCCGGCCGGTGGCCCGTGTTCATGTCCTCGTAGCTGCGGCTCGTGTTCCACGCGCCTTCCTGGGAATCGACCTGGTAGAACGCCCCCTGCATGTTGGCATCCCAGCGCACGTCGTCGAACACGAAAAACTCGTTCTCCGGCCCGAAATACGCCTCGTCGGCGATGCCGGTCGAGCGCAGGTAGGCTTCCGCGCGCTTCGCGAGCGAGCGCGGGCAGCGGTCGTAGCCCTGCATGGTCGACGGCTCCAGCACGTCGCAGCGCAGGTTCACGGTGGGCTCCTCCGAGAAGACGTCCACCACCGCCGAGGCGGGATCGGGCATCAGCACCATGTCGGATTCGTTGATGCCCTTCCAGCCCGCGATCGACGAGCCGTCGAACATCTTGCCTTCCTCGAAGACGTCCTCGTCCAGGGTTCGAGCGGGCACGGTCACGTGCTGTTCCTTGCCCTTCGTGTCCGTGAAGCGGAAGTCGACGAACTTGATTTCCTTTTCCTTGATCAGGCCGAGCACTTCTGCCGGGGTCATGCCGGTATCCTCCCGTATTGTGGACAGGCCGCGCGCGACCCTCTGCGGTCGCCACGCCGATGCCCCGCCACGGTGCAGGAAGCGTGCCACGCTACCGTGCACGCTCCAAGTGACTGAAATTGCTGGGATCCTGGAGGAGGTCGGGCGACATGCCGCACGCGCGCTGCACCATTATAGTGCAGGGCAGAAGCGCCTTGCACCAAGATAGTGCAAAGCCGCTCTGCCTGACGGTGACCCTCCGGCGGACCGGCTGTCGGCTCCCGGCGGGCGGGTTATACTTCGCCGCCCACGTCGTCGCGAAACCCGTTGATGCCCGAGGAAAACCCGCCCGTTCGCCACTTCCAGGACCTGGTGCTCGCGCTGCAGCGGTTCTGGGCCGACGAGGGCGCGGTGGTCGCCCAGCCCTACGACATGCCCATGGGCGCGGGCACGTTCCACCCGATGACCTTCCTGCGGGCCGTCGGGCCCGAGCCGTGGCAGGCCGCCTACGTGCAGCCGTGCCGGCGGCCGACCGACGGGCGTTACGGCGACAACCCGTTTCGGCTGCAGCACTACTACCAGTTCCAGGTGGCGCTCAAGCCCTCGCCGCCGGACATCCAGGACACCTACCTGCGCTCGCTCGAGGCCCTGGGGATAGACGGGCGGGTGCACGACATCCGCTTCGTCGAGGACAACTGGGAGTCGCCGACGCTGGGTGCCTGGGGCTTGGGGTGGGAAGTGTGGCTGAACGGCATGGAGATCACGCAGTTCACCTATTTCCAGCAGGTGGGCGGGCTCGAGTGCCGGCCGGTCACCGGCGAGATCACCTACGGGCTCGAGCGGCTGGCGATGTACCTGCAGGAGGTGGAAAGCATCTTTGACATCGTGTGGACGGAAGGGCCGCAGGGACCGGTCACCTACGGCGACGTGTATCACCAGAACGAGGTCGAGCAGTCGCGGTACAACTTCGAGGAAGCGCCGGTCGACGCCCTGTTCGCGCAGTTCGATTTCGCGGAGCGCGAATGCCGGCGCCTGATCGAGGCGCAGCTCGCGCTGCCGGCGTACGAGCAGATGCTCGTCGCCTCGCACACCTTCAACCTGCTCGATGCGCGCAAGGCGATCTCGGTGAACGAACGGGCGCGCTACATCCTGCGCGTGCGCGACCTGTCGCGCGCGATCGCCGAGGCCTATTACGCGAGCCGCGAGGCGCTCGGCTTCCCGCTGCTCGACACGCCGCCGGTGAGCCGGACCGGGAGCGACTGACGCGTGGCGGGCCGGGTCGAAGCCGCCGATTTTCTCGTCGAGATCGGCACCGAGGAGCTGCCCCCGGAAGCGCTCCCGGACCTCATGCGCGCATTCGCGGCCGAGCTCGCCCGCCTGCTCGACCGCGAGCGCCTGGCGCATGGCGAGGTCCAGCCGTACGCGACGCCGCGGCGGCTGGCCGTGCTGGTGCGCGCGCTCGCGCGGCGCCAGGAGGACCGCGAGATCGAGCTCAAAGGGCCGCCGGTGGCGGTGGCATTCGACGCCGAGGGCAAGCCGACCGCCGCGGCACGCGCGTTCGCCGAGCGTTGCGGGGTCGCGGTGGAAGCGCTGGGACGCATCCGGACCGGCAAGGGCGAGTGGCTCGCCGGCCGCAAGGTGGAGGAGGGGAGCATGGCCGAGGCGCTGCTTCCCGGCCTCGTCGAGGAGGCGCTCGCGAAGCTCCCGATACCGCGCCGCATGCGCTGGGGCGACAGCGAGATACAGTTCGTGCGGCCGGTGCACTGGGTGCTCATGCTGCACGGCGAGGAGCCCGTGCCGGGCACGGTGCTCGGGCTGCCGGCAGGCCGGATCACCCGCGGGCATCGCTTTCACGCGAGCGGCGAGCTCGCGATTCCGCGGCCTGCCGAGTACGCGGCGATCCTGGAGCGCGAAGGCCGCGTCGTCGCCGATTTCGCCGAGCGCCGGCGGCGCGTCGTCGAAGCCGTGGAGCGCGCCGCGGCGGAGGCGGGCGGACGCGCCGTCGCGGACGACACGCTCATCGACGAGGTCACGTCACTGACGGAGTGGCCCGTTGCGCTGGTCGGGCGCTTCGATGCCGGCTATCTCGACCTGCCGCGCGAGATCATCGTCGCCACCCTCACGCACCACCAGCGCTACTTCCCGGTCGAGGGCGCGGACGGCAAGCTCAAGCCCGAGTTCGTCATCGTCGCGAACCTGGAGAGCCGGGATCCCGCGGAGGTGCGCGCGGGCAACGAGCGCGTCATCCGCCCGCGCCTCGCCGACGCCGCCTTCTTCCGCGAGCAGGACCGGCAGTTGCCGCTGCCCGAGCGGCTGCCGCTGCTCGAAAACATCGTCTACAGCGACAAGCTCGGCACCCTGCACGACAAGAGCCGGCGCGTGGCCGGCCTCGCGGCCGGCATCGCGCGGCAGCTCGGCGTCGATGCCGCGGCCACCGAGCGCGCGGCGCTGCTCGCGCGCTGCGACCTCACGACCGGCATCGTCGGCGAGTTCCCCGAGCTGCAGGGCATCATGGGCGGCTACTACGCGCGCGACGCCGGCGAGCCGGAGGCCGTCGCGCGGGCCATCCCCGAGATGTACCGGCCGCGGCATGCCGGCGACGCGCTGCCCGCGACCGGACCCGGCCGCGCCCTCTCGCTCGCCGACCGCCTCGATACGCTCGCCGGGCATTTCGCGGCGGGCTCGAAGCCAACCGGCAACCGCGACCCGTACGGGCTGCGCCGCGCCGCGCAGGGCATCGTGCGGCTGGAGGTCGAAGGGGGTGTGGACCTCGAGCTGCCGCCGCTCATCGGGGCCGCGCTCGAAGCGCAGCCCGTGCGCGCGCCGGACCCGGCCGCGCTGGCCGCGGAGCTCTACGATTTCGTCGTCGAGCGGCTGCGCGCGTGGTACCTCGAAACGCGGGGCACGCCGGCGGAGGTGTTCGAAGCCGTGCGCGCACGGCGGCCCGGCTCGCTCGTCGATTTCGACTTGAGGCTCGCGGCGGTGACCGCGTTCGTCGAGCTGGACGCGGCGGCAAGCCTCGCCGCCGCCAACAAGCGCATCGCCAACATCCTGCGCCAGGCCGGCGGCGAGGCGCATGGCGCCATCGACCAGGGCGCGCTGGCCGAGCCCGCCGAGCAGGCGCTCGCGCGCGCGCTCGAGGCGAGCCGCGAGACCGTCGCGCCGCTCATCGAAGCCCGCGCGTACACGGACGCGCTGCAATATCTCGCCGGCCTGCGCGAGCCGGTCGACCGCTTCTTCGACGAGGTGCTCGTCATGAGCGACGACCCGGCGGTGCGCGAGAACCGCCTGGCGCTGCTCGCGAGCCTGCGCGCCCTGTTCTTGGAAGTCGCGGACGTGTCGCGACTGGCGCTCGGCTGACGGCAGGCGCGACGCGATGCCGCGGCGGCTCGTCATCCTCGATCGCGACGGGGTCATCAACCACGAGTCCGAGGATTTCATCCGCACACCCGCGGAATGGGTGCCGATCGAGGGCAGCCTCGAGGGCATCGCGCGGCTGACCCGTGCCGGTTACACCGTGGCGGTGGCCACGAACCAGTCGGGCATCGGCCGCGGGCTCATCGACCGGGCCGCGCTGGAGGCCATTCACCGCAAGATGCGGCGCGCCGTCGCGGACGCCGGCGGCGCCATCGACCGCATCGCCTTCTGTCCGCATGCGCCGGAGGGCGGCTGCGACTGCCGCAAGCCGCGGCCGGGGCTCCTGCGCGAGCTCGCGGCCCACTACGGCGTGTCGCTCGCGGGAGTCCCGTTCATCGGCGACACGGAACGCGACATCGATGCCGCGCTCGCCGTCGGCGCACGCCCCATGCTCGTCCTCACGGGGAACGGCACGCTCACCGAGCAGGCGCTCGCGCGCCGCGGGCTCGCCGTCGAGACCTGGCCCGACCTGCGCGCGGCGGCCGAGCGGTTGGCGGAGGAAGCCGCCTGATGCTGCTCTTGCGTTCGCTGGCCTTCCAGGCCTACTTCTTCGCAAGCGTGGTGGTGTTCGCCTTCCTGGTGATCGCCGCCTGGGTGTTGCCTTACCCGGTGCGCTACGAGATCGCGCGGGTCTGGGGTCGCGGCATGCTGTGGGCGGGGCGCTTCTTCTGCGGGCTCGACTATTCGATCGAAGGCCTCGAGCACCTGCCCGACGGGCCGGCGGTCGTGCTGAGCAAGCACTCGACCGTGTTCGAAACCTACGCCCAGCTCGTCTACCTGCCGCGCCAGACCTGGGTGGTGAAGCGCGAGCTGTCCTGGGTGCCGGTGTTCGGCTGGGGCCTCGCCACGCTGAAGCCCATCGCCATCGACCGCAAGGCGGGCGGAACGGCGGTCGCGCAGGTGATCCGCCAGGGCAAGGAGCGGCTCGCGGAGGGCACCTGGGTCACGATCTTCCCGGAAGGCACTCGCATGCCACCGGACGAGACCCGCCGCTACGGCATCTCGGGCGCCGCCCTCGCGCACGAGGCCGGCGTCCCCATCGTGCCAATCGCGCACAATGCCGGGGAGTTCTGGCCGCGGCGCAGCCTGATCAAGCGGCCCGGGCTGATCCGCTTCGTGATCGGGCCGCCGATCGAGCCCGGGGAACGCTCGCCGAAGCAGACCAATGCCATCGTCCAGGCGTGGATCGAGGGCAAAATGGCAGAGATCTGCGGCGAACGCGCCGGAAACGCGCGCGAAATGGCCTAGACGTCGAGGTTCGAGACCGACAGCGCGTTGCGCTCGATGAACTCCCGCCGCGGCTCGACCTGGTCGCCCATCAGCGTGGTGAAGATCTCGTCCGCCTTGACCGCGTCCTCGATCTTGACCTGCATCAGCCGGCGGGTCTCCGGGTTGACGGTGGTCTCCCAGAGCTGCTCCGGGTTCATCTCGCCCAAGCCCTTGTAGCGCTGCAGCGTCTGCCCCTTGCGGGCCTCGCTCATGAGCCAGTCGAGCGCCTCGCCGAAGCTCGCGATGTCCTTGCGCTTGTCGCCGCGGGCCACCCAGGCGCCCTCGCCGATCAGCCCGTCGAGCTTCTCCGCGAGCGACACCATCTGCGCGTACTCCTTGGTCTCGAAGAACTCGCGCGGGATGTAGCGCGTCTGGCTGATGCCGTGCTGGACCTTGCGCACCGCGATGCGCACGCCCTCGCCGCCGGCGTCGCCGCGCTCGAGCTCCGCGCTGTAGCTGCCGCCGTTGCTGTTGCCGCGATCGCCGGTGGCCGACGGCAGCGCGGCGGAGAGCTCGTCCGTCCAGGCCTGCAGCCGGTCGAGGTTTTCGACCGTCGCCGAGGTCACGGCCGGCAGCCGCGCGATGGTCCGCAGCACCACCTCCCCGTAGCGGTCCGCGAGCCGCCGGATGATGTTCTCGACCGCCGTGTACTCCTTCGCCAGCGCCTCCAGCGCGGCGGCGGACAGCGGCGGCGCCCCGGCGTTGACGTGCAGCTCCGCGTTCTCCAGGGCCGAGCTCAGCAGGTACGCGGTGAGCTCCGCGTCGTCCTTGACGTACACCTCCTGCTTGCCCTTCTTGATCTTGTACAGCGGCGGCTGCGCGATGTAGACGTGGCCGCGCTCGATGAGCTCCGGCATCTGCCGGTAGAAGAAGGTCAAGAGCAGCGTGCGGATGTGCGACCCGTCCACGTCGGCGTCCGTCATGATGATGATGCGGTGGTAGCGCAGCTTGTCCGGGTCGAAATCGTCGAGCCCGATGCCGCAGCCGAGCGCCGTGATGAGCGTGCCGACCTCGGCCGAGGACAGCATCTTGTCGAAGCGCGCCTTCTCCACGTTCAGGATCTTGCCCTTGAGCGGCAGGATCGCCTGCGTGCGCCGGTCCCGCCCCTGCTTGGCCGAGCCGCCGGCCGAATCGCCCTCGACCAGGAACAGCTCCGAGCGCGCCGGATCCTTTTCCTGGCAATCGGCGAGCTTGCCGGGCAGGCCGGCGACGTCCAGGGCGCCCTTGCGCCGGGTCATCTCCCGGGCCTTGCGGGCCGCCTCGCGGGCGCGCGCGGCCTCGACGACCTTGGCCACGATCGCCTTGGCTTCCTGCGGGTTCTCGAGCAGGAACTCCTCCAGGCGCTCGGCCATCGTCGATTCGACGACGCCCTTGATTTCAGAGGAAACCAGCTTGTCCTTGGTCTGCGAGGAGAACTTGGGGTCCGGCATCTTGACCGACAGCACCGCCGTCAGGCCCTCGCGCGCGTCGTCCCCGCTGGGCATCACCTTGTCCTTGCGGTTCGGCATCTCGCGCTCGATGTAGCCGTGCAGGGTGCGGGTGAGCGCGCTGCGGAAGCCGGCCAGGTGCGTGCCGCCGTCCCGCTGCGGGATGTTGTTCGTGTAGCAGAACATGTTCTCCTGGTACCCGTCGTTCCACTGCAGGGCCACTTCCACGATGATGCGGTCGCGCTCCGCCTGGAAGTGGAACACGCGCGGGTGGATCGGGGTCTTGTTGCGGTTCAGGTGCTCCACGAAGGCCCTGATGCCGCCCTCGTACTGGAACACGTCCCGCTTGTCCGTGCGCTCGTCGATCAGCTCGATGCGCACGCCGGAGTTCAGGAACGACAGCTCGCGCAGCCGCTTGGCCAGCACGTCGTAATTGAACTCGATGTTCGTGAACGTCTTGCTGGACGGCTTGAAACGGATGGTCGTCCCGGTGCGGTCCGTGTCGCCGACCACGGCCAGCGGCGCCACCGGCTCGCCGTGCCGGTACTCCTGCTGGTGGATCTTGCCGTTGCGATGAATCGTGAGCACGAGCTGCTCGGACAGCGCGTTCACCACGGACACGCCGACCCCGTGCAGGCCGCCGGAGAGCTTGTAGGAGTTGTCGTCGAACTTCCCGCCGGCGTGGAGCACGGTCATGATGACCTCGGCCGCCGACCGGCCCTCGTCCGGGTGCAGGTCTACCGGGATGCCGCGGCCGTCGTCCGTGATGGTCACGGATTCGTCGGCGTGGATGGTGACCGTGATGACGGAGCAGTAGCCCGCCAAGGCTTCGTCGACCGAGTTGTCGACGACCTCGAAAACCATGTGGTGCAGCCCGGTGCCGTCATCGGTGTCCCCGATGTACATCCCCGGGCGCTTGCGGACCGCCTCGAGTCCCTTTAAGACCTTGATATTGCTGGAAGTGTAGTCTCTGGCGTCGGCCATTCTCCGTCCTCTGAGCGCAACCGACGCATTGTACCATTTCAGCGCGCCGAAAGCCTCTCCCGAAGTGTCTGGAAAGCCCTGATATGGCGACGTTTTTTCGGATTTCCAGCGGGCGGCGGACGGCCCGCGCGGGCAGCTCGACGCTACCAGATCCGGACGCGCTCTTCGGGGGGCAGGTAGAGCGCGTCGCCGGGCCTGACATCGAACGCGTCGTACCACTCGTCGATGTTCCTGACGATGCCGTTGACCCGCAGGGGCATGGGGCTGTGCACGCCCGACAGCAGGCCGAGCCGCTCGAATTCCTCGGTGCGCTTGAACCGCCGGGCCTGGGCACGCCCGAGGAACACGCGCTGCGGCCCGGTGAAGCCGTCCAGCACCGGCGGCGCCTGTCCGTCCAAAAACAGCAGGTACGCGTCGTAGGCGAGCACCGTAGGGGCGAAATATCGCCGGTCGCGCCGGGGAGCGGGCTGGGTAACAATCGCCCGATGACCGCGCTGACTCTGCATGGCGTCCTGGGCGACTTTCCCCGCTTGCGGCATGCGCTCACCCCGACGCCGATCCACTACCTGCGATCGCTGAGCAAATGGCTCGGCGTGAACGTGTACTGCAAGCGTGACGACCTGACCGGCTTCGGCTTCGGCGGCAACAAGATCCGCAAGCTCGAGTTTCTCGTGCACGACGCCCTGCAGCGCGGTTGCCGGACGCTGGTCACCTGCGGCAGCAACCAGTCGAACTGGTGTCGCATGACCGCGGCGGTCGGTGCCGCGAACGGCCTCGCCGTGCACCTCGTGCTGGGCGGCGGCAGGCCCGAGCGCGCCACCGGGAACCTGGTCCTGAACGCGATGCTCGGCGCGACTTGCCACCACCTCGACACGCACGAGGACGGCGAGCTCGAAGCCGCGGCGGCGGCCCTGGCCGAAGAGCTCGAAGCCGATGGCCTGCGTCCCTACCGGATGGTCATGGGGGGATCGACCGGGCTGGGTGCGCTGGGCTACGTCGATGCCATGCAGGAGATCATGTTGCAGGAACAGGAGCTCGGCATCGGTTTCGATGCGATCCTGCACGCCACCGGGTCCGGCGGGACCCAGGCGGGTTTGATCGCCGGCAAGGCGCTCGGCGGCTGGCCCGGCAGGATCATCGGCGTCACGGTCTCGCGCAGCGCCGAGGCGCAGGAAGCCAAGGTGCGCGGGGTGCTCGAGAGCATGGCGGCGCTGCTGAACACGGATTTCTCGGCCGCGGCCGTGGTGGCTTGCGACGCCTATTTCGGCGAGGGCTACCGCAAGAACACCCCGGCGGCGCTCGCGGCGGCCGAGACCTTCGCGCGCCTGGAAGGCCTGTTCCTGGACCAGGTCTACACGGGCAAGGCTGCGGCGGGCCTCATCGACCTCGCCCGCCGCCGCGAATTCGGTGCCGACGAGACGGTGCTGTTCCTGCACACCGGCGGCGAGGCGCAGCTCTTCGAGTAGTCAGGACGCCGGAAGGCCACGCCCGGCGCCGACGTTTCACCTGAAACCGTTACCCTTGCGAGCTCATCCGCGCCCGGTGGCGGGCAGCCACCCACCGGACCCCGTCAGGTGGCCCGGGTGAGGACGCCTTGTTCCACGTGAAACGTTCGCGCAGGCGACGAGAACAACCCGGGGGCCGACGTCAGGGACGTCGCCACGACCTGCGCCCCGAGGTCCTCTACCGCTCGCATCAGCCGCTGCAGCGCGTCGCTATCGAGCTCTGCCGCGGGGTCGTCCAGTAGCAGCAGGAGCGGCCGCCCGAGCTCGGCCTGCACCACTTCCGTCGCCGCGAGCACCAGCGTGCACGCAAGCAGCTTCTGCTGTCCCCGGGACACCAGCTTGCGCACCTGCCGGTCGTCGTAGCTCAGGGCCAGGTCCGCCCTTTGCGGTCCCGCCCCGCTGGTTCCGGTTTCGATGTCCCGCGCGCGGTCCCGCGCCAGCGCGGCCTCGAGGCTCAAGCCTTCGGCCCAGCCCCGCCGGTACCGGAACCCGACTGCGTCCCCCAGCAGCCGCAAGGCGGTCCGCTCCAACGCCGCCCGCGTGCGGGCCAGTGCGCGCTCGCGGCATTCGTGCAGGCGCATGGCGGCCGCGAGGAACTGGCGATCCCAGCCGTCCAGCTCCGCGCGATCCGCGCGGGCGCGCAGCGCAGCATTGCGCTGGCGCAGGGCCTTCCGGAACCGTCGCCACTCCCGGAGAAAGCCGTGTTCCACGTGGAACGCTATCCAGTCCAGGTAACGCCGCCGCTCCTCGGGTCCCCCGGCGACAAGGTTGTGCACGTCCGGGTCCACCACCTGCAGCGGCAGCCGCTCGGCGAGATCGGCGACCCCGACGTTCCCCTGGCCGTCGATCCGGACTTCCAGCCCGCCTTCCCCGTTGCGGACGCCCAGCACGCTTTCGCCGCCTGGCTGGCTCACGCGGCCGAACAGGACGAACTCCTTGCTGCCGTGCCGGACCAGGCGATCCGTCGGCGCCCCGCGAAAGGACTTTCCGCGGCCCAGGTAGGCGATCGCCTCCAGCAGGCTGGTCTTCCCGGAGGCGTTCGGGCCGTGCACCAGGTTGAAACGCGGGTCCAGCTCCAGCCTTGCCTCCGCGAGGCAGCGGAAGTTGGTGCAGTGAAAACTCTCGAGGGTCACCGCGAATCCCGCACCACCGTCGTCGGCCGGTGGCTCGTCCCGGATCGCGTTGTGCGGCTCCTCAGAGCCGCATGGGCATGACGACGTATTTGCAGTCCTCGTTGCCCGGCTCGCGCAGCAGGCAGCTCGAGTTGCTGTCGACCACCGCCATGGTCACCTGCTCGGCGTCGATGGCACCGAGGGCGTCCAGCAGGTAATTCACGTTGAAACCGATCTCGAGGTCCTCGCCCTCGTAGCTGATTTCCACCTCTTCCTCGGCCTCTTCCTGCTCGGGATTGTGTGCCTGCAGCACCATGGTGCCCGGCCGGATGGTGAGGCGGATGCCCCGGTACTTCTCGTTCGACAGGATCGCCGTGCGCTGCAGGGCGCTGCGCAGCGTTTCCCGGTCCGCCGTGACCACGTTGCTGGTCTCGCGCGGGATCACCCGCTCGTACTCCGGGAAGCGCCCGTCGATCAGCTTCGAGGTGAACCGGATGCCGTCGAGCTGGATCCGGATGTGGTTCTGCCCCAGCTCCAGCTTGAGCTCGCCGTCGCCCTGCAGCAGCCGCTGCAGCTCCAGCACACCCTTGCGCGGCACGATGACCTGGCTCTCGCCCTTCCCCAGGCCGTTGCCGTCCACCTCGACCTGCGCCAGCGCCAGCCGGTGCCCGTCGGTCGCCACGGCCCGCAGACGCTTGTTGCCGGTCTCCAGCAGCAGGCCGTTCAGGTAATAGCGCACGTCCTGTTGCGCCATGGAAAACCACGTCTTCTCGATGAGCCGCGCCAGTAGCGACTGCGGCAGCGTGAGCGCCGGGCCGGCCTTGATGTCCTCGACGGTCGGAAACTCCCCCGCCGGCAAGGTCGCCAGCGTGAAGCGGCTGCGTCCCGAGCGCAGCCCCAGCTTGTCCCCGGACAGGCTGAACGCCATCTCGGCGCCCTCCGGTAACGCCCGGCAGATGTCCAGCAGCTTGCGGCCCGGCACCGTGATCTCACCCCCGGTCGCCACCTCCGCCTCGCCCTGCGCCACGAGCTCCACTTCGAGATCGGTCGCCGTGATCGCGAGCCGATTGTTCCTGGCCACCAGCAGCACGTTCGCCAGGATCGGCATGGTCTGCCGGCGTTCGACGACCCCGATCACCGCCTGCAGCGGTTTCAGCAGGCCTTCCCGACTCGCGGTAAACTTCATCGACTCACCTGTTAATAAATATTGGAAACTATTGACTGATTGTTGTTGTTAAGGCCGGGCGGATCTGTGGACAAGTTCCATTTACCCAAACTAATCAGGTAGTTACTCCCCCAGGACCAGCTACCGAACCTCTGGGTCCGACGCCCGTATCCTGTGCGTCACCTGTGGATAAATAGGCGGCGTCGATTTGTCCACCGCTTATCCACACTATCCTGTCAAAGTTCTCAACAAATTCAAATAATCCTCATCCACGCGCTTGTCGGTCTCCCGCAGCGCCGCGATCCGGCGACAACCGTGCAGCACCGTCGTGTGATCGCGACCGCCGAAGGCGTCCCCGATCTCGGGCAGGCTGTGATTGGTGAGCTCCTTGGCGAGCGCCATCGCGAGCTGCCGCGGCCGGGCGATCGACCGGCTGCGCCGCTTCGAGAGCAAATCGGCGACGCGGATCTTGAAATAGTCCGCCACCGTCTTCTGGATGTTCTCGATCGACACCAGGCGCTCCTGCAGCGCGAGCAGGTCCCGCAACGCCTCCTTCGCGAACTCGAGGCTGATCGGCCGGCCCGTGAACTGCGAGTTGGCGATCACCCTGCGCAGCGCCCCCTCGAGCTCGCGCACGTTGGAGCGGATGCGCTTGGCGATGAAAAACGCCACCTCCTCGGGCAGCTCGGCATTTTCCGCCGCGGCCTTGCTCATCAGGATCGCGACGGAAGTCTCGAGCTCGGGCGGCTCGATCGCCACGGTCAGCCCCCACCCGAAGCGCGACTTCAGCCGCTCCTCCAGCCCGTTCACCTCCTTGGGATAGCGGTCGCAGGTCAGCACGATCTGCCGCTGGCCCTCGAGCAGCGCGTTGAACGTGTGGAAGAACTCCTCCTGGGAGCGCTCCTTGCCGGCGAAGAACTGGATGTCGTCGATGAGCAGCGCGTCCAGCGACCGGTACGAGCGCTTGAAGTCGGAAATCGTGTTGTGCTGCAGCCCCTTCACCATGTCGCCGACGAAACGCTCCGAGTGCACGTAGCTCACGCGCGCGTTCGCGTCACGGGCCAGCATGGCATTGCCGATGGCCTGCATGAGGTGGGTCTTGCCGAGGCCCACTCCGCCGTAGATGAAAAGCGGGTTGTACGCCTTGCCCGGGTTCTCGCCGACCTGGGTCGCGGCCGCCTTCGCGAGCTGGTTGCTCTTGCCCTCGACGAAGTTTGCGAACGTGAACGTCGGGTTCAGGCGCGCGCCGATCGGAGCCGGGGCGGGGCTGCGTGCCGGCCGTGCCGTCGTGGCCGCGGCCGTGGCCGACGGGCGCGAGCCGACCTCGATGATCACCTCGTTGGCGCCGCCGGCGACGTCGACCAGCTCGAGGATGCGCTCGATGTAATGCTGTTGCAGCCAGTCGACGACGAAGCGGTTGGGCGCCAGGAGGCGCAGGACGTTGCCGTCCTCGACGGCCTGTAGTGGCCTGATCCAGGTATTGAACTGCTGCTCCGGAAGCTCCGCCTGCAAGTCGCGCATGCAGCGGGTCCAGAGAGTCGTCTCGGCCTGCACGAAGTCCCCGAAAAAGCGATGGCGTCGTTGGAGCGGGCCAGTCTATAACTTCCGTTTTGCCTTCGCCAGACGACGCCTGGAAGCGCGGCGGCGCGCTCGGTTGACAGTGTTTGAGGCCCCGCGTACCCTTGCCGGCTTTCTTTCGCCGGGGCGTTCCGCCGCGGCGCAGCGGACGGGTCAGGCACATGAAACGCACCTTCCAGCCGAGCAGGCTCAAGCGCGCGCGTACGCACGGTTTCCGTGCGCGCATGGCCACCAAGGCCGGGCGCGAGGTCCTGAAGCGCCGGCGGGCGAAAGGCCGCGCACAGCTCACGCCCTGAGGGGCCCCGGCGTTTCGGGTCACCGCGCGATCACGACGACGGCAACGGGAAAGCGACCGGCAGCAACCAAGAACAGGGGGGGTGAGCGGCTCCGCCGGGCGAACCGTTTGCCGGATGCCGCTGCATTCGGGCGTGTCTTCCGTGGTGCCGACCGGAGTCGCGACGCCTACTTCACCGTGCTGTCGAAGCCGAACGGGCTGGGCATAGCCCGGCTCGGCCTCGCCATCTCGAAGAAGCATTGCCGGCTCGCGACCGAGCGCAACCGGCTGAAGCGGCTCGTCCGCGAGTCGTTTCGCCGGCACCAGGACGTGCTGGCCGGCCTCGACGTGGTGGTGATCGCGCAACCCGCCGCGAAGGAAGCCGCGCACGCGGCGTTGTTCGACAGTCTGGAGAGACACTGGCACCAGAGCCGCCGGCGAGGAACGGGCTGAATGGACAATCAGAGACTGCTGATCTGGGTCACGTTCGGGGTCCTGCTCTGGCTGACCTGGCAGGCCTGGATGCAGGACTACGGGCCGCGTCCCGAGCCTGCCGCGCCGGTGACCCGGGAAGCCGCACCGCCGCCGGTGGCCGAGCCCGGCGCCGTACCCGAGCTCCCCGAGAGCGCGGCGGAACCCGCCCCCGGCGAGGCGACCGCGGCGCCCCGCGACCGCGTGCCGGAAGGCGAGGCCGCCGCCCCCGAAGTGATCCGCGTGCGCACGGACGTGCTCGACGTCGAGATCAGCACCCGTGGCGGTACCCTGCAGCGCGCCGTGCTGCTCGACTACCCGGTCCACAAGGACCGGCCCGAGGAGCTCGTCACGCTGCTCAGCCGCGACCGCGACAACCTCGGCCTCGTGCAGGCCGGGCTGATCGGGCGCGGCGAGGGGCCGCAGCCCAACCATCTCGCGGATTTCGAGGCCGAGCGCCTCGAGTACACCCTGGGCGAGGACGACGAGCTTCGCGTGTCGCTCACCTGGTCGAACGACCAGGGACTCTCGGTGGTGAAGCAGTACACGTTCGAGCGCGGCAGCTACATCATCCGCCTCGAGCAGACCGTCGTGAACGACGGCGACGCTCCCTGGGAGGGCGCGCCCTACGCGCAGATCCTGCGCCACTCCGTGCCGCAGGACCGCTCCATGTTCGACGTGGACACCTACTCGTTCCACGGGCCGCTGTTCTACGACGGCAACAAGGCGAGCAAGCTCGACCGCGACGACCTGCTCTCGGACGGCCCGTTCAAGGCCTCCGTGACCGACGGCTGGGTGGCCGCGATCCAGCACCATTTCCTGGTCGCGGTCGTGCCGCCGGCCGGGACCCGCCAGCACTTCACGATTGGCGTTGCCGACGACGTCGCCACGGCGAGCGTCATCAGCGACACCCACTCGGTCGCGCCGGGCACCGGTACCACGTTCAGCCAGGTGCTGTTCGTCGGCCCGAAGCTGCAAGAGCAGCTCGAGCAGGTGACCGACAGCCTCACGCTGGCCGTCGACTACGGCTGGCTCACGATCCTCTCCGAGCCGCTGTTCTGGCTGTTGTCGTGGGTGCACGGCTTCGTGCACAACTGGGGCGTCGCGATCATCATCGTGACCATCCTCATCAAGCTCGTCTTCTACAAGCTCACCGAGGCGAGCGGCCGCTCGATGGCCAAGATGCGCGAGCTCGCGCCGCGCATGAAGGCGCTGCAGGAACGCTACAAGGACGACCGGCAGCAGCTCAGCCAGGCGATGATGGAGCTCTACCGGCGCGAGAAGGTGAACCCCGCGGCCGGCTGCCTGCCACTGCTCATCCAGATGCCGTTCTTCCTGGCGTTCTACTGGGTGCTGCTCGAAAGCGTGGAGATGCGGCAGGCGCCGTTCATGCTGTGGATCGACGACCTCTCGTCCCGCGATCCGTACTTCATCCTGCCGCTCATCATGGGCGCGGCGATGTTCTTCCAGCAGAAGCTCAACCCGGCGCCCGCCGACCCGGTGCAGGCGCGGGTCATGCAGATCATGCCGCTGGTGTTCACCGTGTTCTTCGCGTTCTTCCCGTCCGGCCTCGTGCTTTACTGGGTGACCAACACGATTCTCTCGATCGCGCAGCAATGGCGGATCAACAAGGTCGTCGAGGAGGAAAGCCGGCGCCGCCGCGGTTTGAAGACCCCGGCCAAGGGCTCGACCAAGGGCGGCCGGAAGAAGGGCGACGAGGACAAACCCGACGCCGCGTGAGGCAGGCAGCGCGACCGGGCGATCCCCGTTGTCGCCATCGTTCGCGACCGCTCGCGCGGGCAGTGCAGCATGAATGACACCGACACGATCGTGGCTGCCGCCACGCCCCCCGGGGTGGGCGGCGTCGCCGTGGTCCGGCTCTCCGGGCCGGACGTGCCGCGCATCGCTGCCGCCATGCTGGGCAGCCTGCCCGCGCCGCGCTACGCGAGCTACCTCGCCTTTCGCGATGCGCGCGGCGAGCTCCTCGATCGCGGCATCGCGCTCTACTTCCCGGCGCCCCGTTCGTTCACGGGCGAGCACGTGCTCGAGCTGCAGGGGCACGGCGGCCCGGTCGTCGTGGCCTCGCTCATCGAGGCGGCCGTGGCGCTCGGCGCGCGCCGCGCGCTGCCCGGCGAATTCTCCCAGCGTGCGTTCCTGAACGACCGGCTGGACCTCGCGCAGGCCGAGGCGATCGCGGATCTCATCGGCAGCGGCTCGGCGCAGGCCGCGCGGGCGGCGCTGCGCTCGCTCTCCGGCGAGTTCTCCCGGGCGGTGGAGGCCGTGGCCGAGCGGGTGCTCGAGCTGCGCCTGCACGTGGAAGCCGCCATCGACTTTCCCGAAGAGGAGATCGACTTCCTCTCCGACGCCGCGCTCACCGCCAGGCTCGAGGCCTGCGAGGCCGCGTTCCACACGCTGCTGGAGCGGGCCCGCGCCGGGCGCGCCCTCGCGGACGGTTACCGGGTGGTGATCGTGGGCCGGCCGAACGCGGGCAAGTCCAGCCTGCTGAACCGGCTCGCAGGGCAGGAGACGGCGATCGTGACCGAGGTCGCCGGCACCACGCGGGACATCCTGCGCGAGCGCATCGACCTGGACGGGCTGATCGTCGAGCTCGTCGATACCGCGGGCCTGCGCGACGACCCGGACCGGATCGAGGCGGAAGGTATCCGCCGCGCCCGCGAAGCCCTCGCCTCGGCCGACGCCGTGCTCCTCTTGCGTGACGCGAGCGCCGCCGATGCCGATCTCCCCCCGGACGAGACCCTGCCGGCCGGGGTGCCGGTCGTCCGGGTGGAGAACAAGATCGACCTGACCGGCGGCCGCGCGGGCCTCATCGGCCGGGAACCGCCCGCCGTGGCGGTGTCCGCCCTCACGGGCTCAGGCTTCGACGCGTTGCGCACCCTGCTCAGGGAGCTGGCCGGGCAAGGCGACTCGGGCGAAGGCACGTTCACTGCAAGAAGGCGCCATATCGAGGCAATTGAGCGCGCGTTCGCGCATTTTCGGGCCGGACGGCAGGCGCTGGAGGAGGCCCGCGCCGGCGAGCTCCTGGCGGAGGAGCTGAAGCTCGCCCACGACGCGCTGGGCGAGGTCACCGGCCGCGTGACCCCCGACGACCTGCTCGGCCGGATCTTCGCCGAGTTCTGCATCGGCAAATGAGACCGGCGGCCCCGAACGTGACGGAAATCACGTGACGCAAACGCCACAGGTTTCTTCGCGAAATCTGTGACTCCCGTCGCGCGGGCCGCACAACGGCCGCCCGTAAGCTGGCCCTCCCGCAGCACCTGCTGCGCAAACCTCGAGGAGTCAGCAATGCGGCGTTTCCTGGCGTGTTTGGCGCTTCTCCCGCTCGCGGGGGCCGCGCTGGCGGAGAACTTCGACTACAGCTACGTGGAAGGCTCGTACGGCCGGACCGACTTCGACGGCCTGGGCGACGGCGACGGCTTCGGCATCGGCGGCTCGCTCGCGCTGACCGACCGCTTCCACGTGTTCGCGGGCTACGAGACCGGCGACGTCGACGTGGACGTGCCGCCCTTCGGCGAAGTGTCGGTCGATTTCGACGGCTTCGAGGTGGGCATGGGCTTCAACACCCCGCTCTCGGACACGATCGACTTCGTCGCCTCCCTGGCCTACCTGTCGGCCGAGCTCGAGCTCGAAGGCGTATCGGCCGACGAGGACGGCTACGGCGTCAACGTGGGCTTGCGGGCCATGGTGAGCCCGGCGCTCGAGCTCAACGGCGGCATCGGCTACGCCGACCTGGGCGAAGGCAGCGGCGACACCTCGTTCGGTGCCGGCTTCCTGTATCACTTCTCCGATGCATTCGCGGCCGGCGTGGGCGGCTCGTGGGGCGACGACGTGAGCTCGTACGCCCTGACCGCCCGTCTCTCCTTCGGTCAATAACAGCAAGCAACGAAACAACGACAAGGGCCTCTGAGCCCCGCTCCGGCGGGGCTTCTTTTTTGGTGCGGGCGGGACCGGCGCGCCCCGGCAGTCAGCCGAGCAGTCCCTCGCGCCGGTAGAGCCGCACGCATGCGAAGGTGAGCAGCACCCCGAGCGCGAGCGTGCTCGAGACCGACAGGGCGACGTGCAGGGCGTTGAGGGGCTCGTCCTTGATCAGCTCGACCAGGAGCAGGTGCTGGCTCAGGGCCGGCACGAGCATCAGCGCCGTGCCGGGACGCACCGTCAGGAGGCTCACGAGGAGGATCGGCAGCGTCGGGAGGATCAGCAGCAGGCTGAGCCAGGTCTGGGCTTCCTTGTAGCTCTTCGTGAACGACGCTACCAGCGTCATCAGCGAGGAGCCGAGCAGCGTGAACGGCACCATGAGCAGGAACGCGACCGCGACGACGCCCGGCCCGAAGTTCGGTGTCATGCCGAGCTTCTCGAGCGGCATGAACTCGAGCGTCACCGCGAACGAGGCGAGGCAGATCGCGAGCGAGGCGGTCATGAACAGGCAGGCGGCGAGTATCTTGCCGAGAATCAGCGTGCCCCGGGTCACGGGCAGCGACAGGAGCGGTTCCAGCGAGCCGCGCTCGCGCTCGCCCGCCGTCGCGTCGATCGCGAGGTTCATGCCGCCCGTGAGCAGCGCGAACACGAAGAAATAGCTCAGCATCCCGAGGAGCAGGGCCGAGCGCCCGGTCGGGGTCGAGACGTCCACCGGGTCGACGTTGAGCGGCCGCAGCACCTGCGGGCTGACTCCGCGCGCGAGCAGGCGCAGGGTCGCGAGCTCCTGCGAGTAGGCATCCAGCGCCTGCCGTGCACGCCGCGCCTTGCGTTCCGATTCGCGGTCCGCCTGGTCCGTGATGACCTCGACGGTCGCGGGCACCCCGTCCGCGAGCGCTTCGCCGAAAGTCTCCGGTATCCAGAGCACCACGTCCTCATCCCCCGAGCGCACCGCATCCAGCGCGGCCTCGCGCGTCGCGAGGCGGCGCGCGCCGTCGATGTTGTGGCTCTTCAGGTAGGCGACGAGCTCCGGGGCACGCTCGCTGCCGACGATCGGCAGCTCGAGCGGCTCGCTCGCGTCGCTGATCGCCTGCTTGAGCGACAGGTTGATCGCGAGCCCGAAAATGATCGGGCCGAACAGCGGCCCGAAGAGCAGCGCCGACATGAGCGTTCGCCGGTCGCGGACGTGATCCAGCACCTCCTTGCGGAACACGATGCCGGGCAGGCGCAGCATCAGTCGGCCACCCTGGAGATCGCCGTGACGAAGGCGTCCTCGAGGTCGTCGCAGCCGGTTCTTTCCCGGATCGCCTCGACGCTGCCGTGCAGCGCGACCTGCCCGGACGCGATGATGACGATCTCGTCGCAGAGCGCCGCCACTTCCTGCATGACGTGGCTCGAGAACAGGACGCATTTTCCCCGCTGGCGGAGCTCGCGCACGAGGTCGCGGAGCGCCCGCGTCGCCATCACGTCGAGGCCGCTGCTCGGCTCGTCCAGGATCACGTTCTGCGGTTCGTGCACCAGCGCCCGCGCGAGCGCCACCTTGGTCCGCTGGCCGTGCGAGAAGCCCTTGGTGCGCCGGTCCGCGAAGTCCGCGATGTCGAGATCCCGGATCACCTTGTCCACCCGCTCCTCGAGCGCGTCGCCCTCGAGCCCGTAGAGCCGCGCGTAATAGGCAATGTTCTCGCGCGCGGTGAGCAGCGGGTAGAGCCCCGCGCCGTGTGGCAGCGTGCCGATGCGACGGCGCGCACCGAGACTGTCGGCGACCACGTCGATGCCGTCGATGTACGCGTGACCCGCGTCGGGCTTGAGAACGGTGTAGAGGATGCGGAGCGTCGTCGACTTGCCGGCGCCGTTCGGCCCCAGCAGCCCGGTGACCCGGCCGTCGCGGGCTTCGAAGCTGACGTCGCGCACGGCCCTGATTTCGCCGAACGACTTGCTGATCCGATCCACCCTGATCACGGTGCCGGGCCCGTGAAATCGAGAAAGAAGGGCATGGCGAACTGGCGCTCTTTCATGCAGGTGCGGACCTCCTCGATGCCGTCGAACGACGCCGTCTCGACGAACTTCGCCATCGCCTCCGGGATGCAGGTGCGCGTGAGCTGGCCGTGGCCCTGGTGCTCGCCGACGAGGTGCCGATGCCGGGTCATGCCGACCGCCGCCAGCTCGGCGAACTCCGGCGGCGTGATCGGGTCCGCGTCACCCGACAGCAGCAGCACGGGCGTGTCGGTGGCGAGCGGCAGGCGCAGCGTCGGGTCGCGCACGCCCTCGGGCCACACCGCGCACATCGCCTGCAAGGCCTCGAGCTGCAGCGGGCCGATGTAGGTGGCCTCGAGCATCTCGCGCGTCACGTTCTCGTGCGCGAAGAACGGCGCGTCCTCGGTGCACACCACCGCGTTGTGCATGCCGATCGACAACGCCTCGGCAATCGAGCGCGAGGTCATCAGGTACTGCGCGGCGATCGGCCGGTAGTTGCCGGCCCAGGCCTCGTCGATCAGGAGCGGCATGAGCGCCACGGTGCTCGGGTGATAGCTCAGCATGCGCAGCGCGCCGGCGAGCTCGGCCGCGCCGAAGGATACGGTTTCCGGGCGCGCGCTCACCGGGTGCGGCAGCTCGACCGTCACCGGTTCGTCCGCGAGCCGGCGCTTGAGGCCGGCGAACCGCGCCGCGATTCCGGGAAAGCGCGCGTTGCACCCGGCGCTCGTCGCGCACCGGCCGAAGATGCGGTCCAGCGCACCCTGCGCGTGGATCGCAATGGCGGGCCCGAGTGCCACCTGCGGCGGCACGACACCGTCGAGGATCACGGTCCGCGTCGTCTCCGGGTACTGCCGCGCGTAGTGCTGCGCCACCCGGGTGCCGTAGGAAATGCCGTACAGGTCGAACGCCGGTACGCGGAGCGCCTCGCGCAGGGCCTCGAGGTCCGTCACGGCCACGCTGGTGGTGAAGAAGCGCGGGTCGTGCGGGAGCTGGTTCAGGCACCTGCGCGCCTCCTCCCGGCCCCGTTCCGGCGTGAATTCGAGCTCTCCCTGCGCCTCGTCGAACGGGCAGTCGAGGGCAGCGGAATCGCCGGTGCCGCGCTGGTCGAGAAGCACGATGTCGCGGTTGCGCCGGATCGCCTCGAACGCCCCCGCGTACGCGGCGAAGAACTCGATCGTCGACTGGCCCGGGCCACCGGCGATGGGCACGAGCGGCGTCGGCGCGGGCTCGAGCGACAGCGCCGGGACCACGGCCACCGCGAGCTCGATGGCCGGCGACTCCGGGGCGGCCGGATCGAGGGGACGCGTCAGCCGCCCGCACCGGGCCTTCAGGCCGGGATACCCGGGTCCCGCGCTGATGCGGCAGTCCGTCAGGACGAGCTCCGTCGGGTCGGAAGCGGCGAACCCGGGCAATGCGGCCAGGGCGAGCAGCGCAGCAAGGCACGCGCGGAGCATGAAAACGATTTCCCCGGGAAGCGATGTTCGTTGTTGTGTGAGCGGTTCCCTATCTTCGCGAGTGCGGGAATGCAAGTAAAGCCGCTGGCTCGCCGGGCCCGACGGCACTAGAATTTGCTCCGCGCAGGCATTCCCGGGATTTTTCTTCCCCATGCTCGAGAACCGATTCGATGTGATCGTCGTCGGCGGCGGCCACGCCGGCACCGAGGCGGCGCTCGCCGCGGCGCGCGCGGGCGCACGCACGCTGCTCGTGACGCAGAACCTCGCGACGATCGGGCAGATGAGCTGCAACCCCGCGATCGGCGGCATCGGCAAGGGTCACCTCGCGCGCGAGATCGACGCGCTGGGCGGCGCGATGGCGCGCGCCATCGACCGCGCGGGAATCCAGTTCCGCACGCTCAACGCGAGCAAGGGGCCGGCGGTTCGCGCGACCCGGGCGCAGGCGGATCGCGAGCTCTACCGGCGCGCCATCCGCGAGCTCCTGGAAGCGGAACCGAGCGTCATGCTGTTCCAGCAGCCGGTCGAGGATCTGCTCGTCGAAGGCGAGCGCGTCACGGGCGTGGTGACGGGGCTCGGGCTCACGTTCCGCGCCCGCGCGGTCGTCCTCACCGTCGGCACCTTCCTGGGCGGCCGCATCCTCGTCGGCCGGACCGAGCGGCCCGGCGGCCGCGCGGGCTGCCCGCCGTCCGTGCGCCTCGCGGCGCGGCTGCGCGAGCTGCCGTTCAAGGTCGCGCGGCTGAAGACGGGCACGCCGCCGCGGCTCGACGGCCGCACGCTCGATTTCTCGGTGATGACGCGCCAGCCCGGCGACGAGCCGGTGCCGGTGTTCTCCTTCCTCGGCCGCCGCAAAGAGCACCCGCCGCAGGTGCCCTGCTACATCACGCACACCACGGAGGCGACGCACGAGATCATCCGCCGCGACCTGCACGAATCGCCGATGTACGCGGGACTGATCGAGGGCGTCGGTCCGCGCTACTGCCCGTCCATCGAGGACAAGGTCGTGCGTTTCGCCGACCGGACCTCGCACCAGGTCTTCATCGAGCCGGAGGGGCTCGCGACGCACGAGGTCTACCCGAACGGCATCTCCACCAGCCTGCCGTTCGAGACGCAGCTCGCTCTCGTGCGCACCATCCCGGGCTGCGAACGGGCGCAGGTGACGCAGCCGGGCTATGCCATCGAATACGACTATTTCGACCCGCGCGACCTGAAGCCGACGCTCGAGACCCGGTATCTCGAGAACCTGTGGTTCGCCGGGCAGATCAACGGCACGACCGGCTACGAGGAGGCGGCCGCGCAGGGACTCCTGGCGGGGCTGAATGCGGCGCGCCGCGCGCTCGGGAAGGACGAGTGGTACCCGCAGCGCAGCGAGGCGTATCTCGGCGTGCTGGTCGACGACCTGCTCACGCGCGGCGTCAGCGAGCCTTATCGCATGTTCACCAGCCGCGCCGAGTACCGCCTGCTGCTGCGCGAGGACAATGCCGACGCGCGCCTGACGCCGGTCGGAAGGCGCCTCGGTCTCGTCGACGACGAGCGCTGGCGGGCGTTCGAGGCGAAGCAGGAAGCGATCGCGCGCGAGCGCGAGCGCCTGGCCGGCATCGTCGTGCAGCCCGAGGCGCTCGACGAGCGCGACCGGGCCCGGCTCGGGCCCGACTTTCGCCGAGAAGCAACGGCGCTCGCCCTGCTCAAGCGGCCCGAGCTTTCCTACGACGCGATCGCGGCGCTTTCCGTCGTCGGCGCAGGCCCCCATCGCGAGGCCCTCGATGCCGGGCAGGCCGAGCAGGTGGAGCTCGCGCTCGAGGTGGAAGCGCGCTACTCCGGCTACATCGAGCGCCAGCAGCGTGAGATCGAGCGTTTCGCCCGGCAGGAGTCGCTCGCCCTGCCCGAGGATCTCGACTACGCCGCCGTCGCCGGTCTTTCGACGGAGGCCAGGCAGCGGCTGGCCGCGGCGCGGCCGGCGACGCTCGGCCAGGCCTCGCGGCTGGAGGGCGTCACGCCGGCGAGCATCTCGCTCATCCTCATCCACCTGAAGAAACGCCACCTGAAGCGAAGCGCCTGACGGACGGCGCTGCGCGGGCGCGACGGCGGTCGTGTAAAAAGCCCCCGCCCGGCCCTATCATTCAGCCGGGCCTGGTCAGCGGGGACCGGGACGCGAGGGGAGACATGCGCTTCAGGGGGATACGCTGCGCGGCGCTGGCTGCGATCCTGGTCGCGCTCGCCGCTTCCGGCTGCGGCGAGGCGGGGCGGCCGGCCGACGGTGCGGTCCTCGATCGCGGGCTGGGTGGTGAGCCCGAGTCGCTGGATCCGCACCGCTCGCGCAGCCTGCAGGCGAATCACGTGCAACGCGACCTCGGCGAGGGCCTCACCGGCTACTCGGCGTCGGGCGAGCTCGAGCCGCGCGCCGCGGCGCGCTGGGAGATCTCGGAGGACGGCCGCACCTATACCTTTCACCTGCGGCCCGAGGCGCGCTGGTCCAACGGCGAGCCGGTGACGGCTGCCGATTTCGTGTACAGCTTCCGCCGCCTCGTGAATCCCGAGACCGCGGCGTTCTACTCGCAGTCGGTGATCGATGTCGAGAACGCCGCCGCGATCCTCGCCGGTGAGCTGCCTCCCGATGCGCTCGGGGTCAGCGCGCCGGAGCCGCTCGTCCTCGTCGTCCGCCTCGAGCGTCCCACGCCGTACTTCCTCGCGCTGCTCACGCACCCGAGCATGTTCCCGGTGCACCAGGCGTCGGTGGAAAGCGGGCGCACCTACGCGCGTCCCGGCAACTTCGTCACCAACGGTGCCTACAAGCTGGTGCGCTGGGATCCGGGCTCCCTGATCGAGCTCGAGCGCAACGAGTCCTACTGGAACGCCGCCGCCACGGCGATCGACCGGGTGCGCTGGCACATCGCCCCGGAGCCGCTCGCCGAGCTGTACCGCTACCGTGCGGGGGAGCTCGACATCACCGACACGGTGCCGCCGGAGGCGTTTGCGGAGCTGAAAGCCGAGCGCCCGCACGAGCTGCGCGTGGCGCCCTACCTCTCCGTCTATTACTACGGCTTCAATCTCACGCGGCCGCCGTTCAAGGACAATCCGCGCTTGCGGCAGGCGCTCTCGTTGGCCGTGGACCGCGAGGTGCTGGCCGACAAGATCGTCGGGCGCGGCGAGCGGCCGGCCTACAACTGGGTGCCACCGGGCGTCGACCACTACGAGCCGCAGGTCCCGGCCTGGGCGAACCTCTCGCGCGAGGAGCGGCACGCGCGTGCGCGCGCCGCCTATGCCGCCGCAGGGTACGGGCCGGACGCGCCGGCGAAAGTGGAGATCCGCTACAACACGTCGGATACCCACCAGCGCATCGCGCTCGCCGTACAGTCGATGTGGCGCGACGTCCTGGGCGTTGAAACCACGCTGGTCAACGAGGAGTTCCAGGTGCTGCTCTCGAACATGCGCGCGAAGGAGGTGACGCAGGTGTTCCGCTCGAGCTGGTCGGGCGACTACAACGACGCGCACACCTTTCTGCACGTGATGACCTCGGACGCCGCATCCAACATGACCGGCTATGCGAACCCGGTGTTCGATTCGCTGCTGCAACGCGCCGCGACCGAAACCGACCCGGAACGGCGCCGCGACTACATGCAGCAGGCCGAGCACGTATTGCTGGACGACTACCCGGTGATCCCGCTCTACTTTTTCGTGAGCAAGCACCTCGTCAATCCGGACCTCGAGGGCTGGGAAGACAACGTCCTGGATTATCACTACAGCCAGCACCTCCGCTTCGCGCGCTGACGGGGACCGAGGGATGCTGCGTTTCATCCTGGTGCGTCTCGCGAGCGCGGTGCCGACGCTGCTGCTGGTCATTGCGGTCGCGTTCCTCATGGTGCGCGCTGCACCGGGAGGCCCGTTCGACGCCGAGCGCGTGCTGCCGCCGGAGACGGCGGCGAACCTCGCGGCGGCGTATCACCTGGACGAGCCGTTGCCGGTGCAGTTCGCCCGTTACCTCGGCGGCGTGCTGCGCGGCGACCTCGGCCCGTCGTATTACTACCGCGATTACGAGGTGCAGGAGCTGATCGCGGCCGCGCTGCCCGTGACGGCGCTGCTCGCGGGGCTCGCCGCGGCCGTCGCGCTCGTCGTCGGCCTCGCGGCCGGTGCCTGCGCCGCGCTGACGGCGAATTCCGGCACGGACCGGCTGGTGACGGGGCTCGCCATGACCGGCATCTCCGTGCCGGTGTTCGTGATCGCACCGCTCATGGTGCTCGCGTTCGCCGTGCATCTCGGCTGGTTCCCGGCGAGCTGGACGGGCGGCGGTCGCGGCGAGCGGCTCGTGCTGCCCGTGATTGCCCTGGCGCTCCCGCACATCGCGTTCCTCGCGCGCCTCACGCGCGGCAGCCTGCTGGAGGTGCTGTCGGCCGATTTCATCCGCGCGGCGCGGGCGCAGGGGCTCGGCACGTGGCGCGTCCTGCGGGTGCACGCGCTCAAGCCCGCGCTGCTGCCGGTGGTGTCCTACCTCGGTCCCGCGCTCGCCTCGCTGCTCACCGGCGCGGTCGTCGTCGAGGCCGTGTTCGGCATTCCCGGCCTGGGTCAGCTCTTCGTGCGCAGCGGGCTCAATCGCGATTACACGCTGGTGCTCGGCATCGTGATCTTCTACGCGGCGCTCATCATCGTACTGAACCTCGTCGTGGACCTCGTCTACGGCTGGCTCGATCCGCGGGTGCGCGCCCGATGAGCCTGCGCGCGGCCCTCTCGCCGCTGGCCGGGCGCACGCGCGGCGTGCGCCTGGGGGCCTGGCTGCTGCTCGGTGTCGTCGCGCTCGCCGTTCTCGGCCCGGAGCTCAGCCCGCACGACTACCGCGACACGAACTTCGATGCGCGGCTGCTTCCCCCCGGGCTCGCCGGCGGTCACCTGTTCGGTACCGACGAGCTGGGGCGCGACCTGTTCGTAAGAACGCTGACCGGCACGCGCGTGACGCTGCTCGTCGCGCTCGTCGCGAGCCTGGTCAGCCTCGTGATCGGCGTCGCCTGGGGCTCGATCGCCGGCTACGCGGGCGGCCGGATCGATGCCTTCATGATGCGCGCGGTCGACGCGCTGTACGCGCTGCCGTTCATCTTCCTCGTGATCCTGCTGATGGTCGCGTTCGAGCGAAACTTCTTCCTGATCTTCGTCGCGATCGGCGCCATCAACTGGCTCGACATGGCCCGTATCGTGCGCGGCCAGACGCTCAGCCTGAAGCAGCGCGAGTTCGTCCTCGCCGCGGAGCTTCTGGGCGTGCGCCCGGCCGCGGTCCTGTGGCGGCACGTGATGCCCAACCTGCTGGGCGTAGTGGTCGTGTACCTCACGCTCACGATCCCGCAGGCGATCCTCGTGGAATCCTTCCTGAGCTTCCTCGGTCTCGGCGTGCAGGAGCCCGGCACGTCGCTCGGTGCGCTCGTGAACTCGGGCGTCGCCCACATGGAGCGCGCGCCGTGGCTGCTGCTCGTGCCCTCGACCCTGCTCGCGCTGGTGCTCTTCTGCTGCCACTTCCTCGGCGACGACCTGCGCGACCGGCTGGACCCGCGGCGGTCCGGGTCCTGATGCTGCTCGACGTCGCCAATCTCGAGGTCGCCTACCCGGGCAGCGCCCGGCCCGCGGTCGCCGGCGTGTCGTTCGCGCTCGAGCGCGGCGAAAGCCTGGGCGTGGTCGGCGCGTCCGGGTCGGGCAAGACGCAGACGGCACTCGCGCTGCTCGGCCTGCTCCCGCGCGAGGCGCGCGTTTCCGGCAGCGTGCGCCTCGACGGCGCGGAGCTGCTCGGGGCCGGCGAGCGCGGCCTGAACCGCGCCCGTGCGCGGCGCATCGGCATGGTGTTCCAGGATCCCGCGGCCGCGCTGAATCCCTGCCTCACGATCGGCCGGCAACTGCAGCAGGTCCTGCTCGCGCACGGCATCGCGCGCAGGGCGGGTTGGCGTCCCGCGGCGCGCCGGCTGCTCGAGCGCGTGGGCCTCCCGGACCCCGAGCGCGTGCTCACGGCCTGGCCGCACCAGCTTTCGGGCGGCATGCGCCAGCGCGCGATGATCGCGCTCGCGCTCGCCGCGGCGCCCGACGTCGTCGTCGCCGACGAGCCCACGACGGCGCTCGACGTGACGGTGCAGGCGGGCATCCTCGCGCTGCTGCGCGAGCTGCGGGAAGAGGACGGGGTGGCGCTGGTGCTGATCACCCATGACCTCGGCGTCATCGCGCACAACGTGGAGCGGGTGCTGGTGCTCGCGGACGGGCGGCCCGTCGAGGCCGGTGCGGTCCGCGACGTGTTCCGCGAGCCCAAGCACCCGCACACGTGCGCCCTGGTCGCCGCAGCGCCCCGGCTCGATGCCCCGGCACCGCCGCCCGCATCGCCCTCGGCGCCGGTGCTGTCGATCGAACGCCTGTCGGTGAGCTACGCGGGCCGCGGCGCCGCCACGGACGCGGTCCGGGACCTGAGCCTCGAGGTCGGGCGCGGCGAGACGCTCGCCATCGTCGGCGAATCCGGGTCCGGCAAGACCACGCTGGCCCGCGCCGTCACCGGCCTCGTGACGCCTGGCACGGGACGGGTGCGGCTCCGCGGCGAGGCGCTCGCGCCCGCGCTGCGCGACCGCGAGCCCGCGGTGCGCCGGCGCATCCAGATGGTGTTCCAGGATCCGCAGGGCTCGCTCGACCCGGCGCTGACCGTGCGCGAGATTCTCGCGGAACCGCTGGGGCTCGGCGGCATCGCACGCCGGCCGAGCGCCGGGGCGGTGCAGGACGCGACGGCCGCCCTGCTCGCACGCGTGCAGCTCGACGCCGGGCTGCTGCCGCGGCGGCCGCACGAGCTGTCGGGCGGGCAGGCGCAGCGCGTCGCGATCGCGCGGGCGCTCGCCGCCGGGCCCGAGGTGCTCGTGTGCGACGAGGCGGTGTCCGCGCTCGACGGCAGCGCGCGCGCCGGGGTGCTCGAGCTCCTCGAGCGCGAGCAGGCGGCGACCGGGCTCGCGCTCGTCTTCATCACCCACGATCTCGCGGTGGTGCGCCGCATTGCGCACCGCGTCGCGGTGATGTACGCGGGCTACCTCTGCGAGCTGGCCGACAACGCCGCACTGTTCGCACGGCCGCGGCACCCCTATACGCGTGCGCTCCTCGACGCCGTGCCGCTGCCGGATCCCGCGGCTCCGCCGGCGGCGGCCCCGCCGCCCGCCGCCATGGCGCCGCCCGCGAACGGCTGCACCTGGCAGCCGCGCTGCCGCCACGCGATCGAGCGCTGCACGCGGGAAATGCCCGGCCTCGCCGCGGTGGGCGGCACCCTGGTCGCCTGCCACCGCGCGGCCGAGCTCGACCTCCGGCGGTGATCGTCCATGCTGGCATTCCCTCGTTCGGGTCACTACCATAGCGACCTCGATCCCGTAGCCGGCTGGCCGGCCGGCGATTTTCAACAATCCAGAAGACTCTCGTGAAGCGATTGAAAACAGGATCCTTCGCCGTGCTGCTCGCGGCCTGCGTCATCGGCGTCGCGCGGCCGGTTGTCGCCCAGGAGGGCGATCCCGAACGCGGAGCGTCGCTCGCCGTCACCTGCATGGGCTGTCACGGCATCGCCGGCTACCGCAACGCCTATCCCTCGTTTCGAGTGCCGAAGCTCGGCGGCCAGAAGCCGGAGTACATCGTCTCCGCGCTCAAGGCCTATCGCGACGGCACGCGCGAGCATCCGACGATGCAGGCCCAGGGCCTGTCGCTCACCGACCAGGACATCGCGGACATCGCCGCCTGGGTCGCCACGTACGGTACTTCCCGTGACGAGGTCGACGCCTCGGCGATCGCCGGGCTCGAAGCCGCGCAGGTGTGCATCACCTGCCACAGCCCTGCCGGCGCGAACATGACCCCGGTGCCGCCGGTGCTGTCCGGACAGCACCGCGACTACCTCGAGCATGCGCTCAACCGCTATCGCGAAGGGGGACGCGGCACGACCGTCATGAATGCGTTCGCGTCCGCCTTGAGCGACGAGGACATCAGGCGGCTCGCCGAGTTCTGGTCCAGCCGGCAGGGCCTCTTCACGCTGCGGGACGGGGCACAGACCGAAGCACCTTAGCGTTTACCGGAGCGCCGGATGAACCGCGCCGGGAAAGTGCCGTCGGCCACCACCTTCGAGCTGGGCGACGGCATCACTGCCATCGACACGGAATACGTCCGGCCGCTGCACGATGCGAGCCACCTGCTGGTGGACTCGGGAAGCGCGGCGTTCGTGGATACCGGCACGAACGACAGCGTGCCGCTGCTGCTCGATGCGCTGGCGCGCAAGGCCGTCGACCCGGCCGACGTTCGCTACGTCTTCCTCACGCACGTGCACCTCGATCACGCGGGCGGTGCGGGCGAGCTCATGCGCCACCTGCCGAACGCGCGGGCGGTGCTGCATCCGCGCGGCGCGCGCCACATGATCGATCCGACGAAGCTCGTGCAGGGCTCGATCGCGGTGTACGGCGAGCAGGCATTCCGCGAGCTGTACGGCGAGATCCGGCCGATCCCCGCCGAGCGCGTCGAGGTCGCCGCGGACGGGCAGGCCTTCCGCCTCGGGTCGCGCGAGCTCACCTGCCTGCACACGGAGGGCCACGCCCGCCATCACTACTGCCTCTGGGATCCGGCCTCCAGCGGCGTGTTCACGGGCGACAGCTTCGGCATCTCCTACCGGGAGCTCGACACGGATGCCGGCGCGTTCATCTTCCCGACGACCACCCCGGTGCAGTTCGATCCGGACGAGGCGCACAAGTCGATCGACCGCATCATGAGCTTCGCGCCGGAGCGCGCCTACCTCACGCATTTCAGCGAGGTCCGCGACCTGCCGCGGCTCGCGGCCGACCTGCACCGCCGGATCGACGGCTTCGTGGCGATCGCGCGCCGGCATGCCGACGCCGCGGACCGCACGCGCGCGATGCGCGAAGCCCTGTTCGGGTACATGCAGGCGGAGCTCGAGGCGCACGGGTTCCGCCCGGGCGAAGCGCGGCTGCACGAGCTGCTGGACGCGGACGTGCGGCTGAATACCATGGGCCTGGAGCACTGGCTGGATCACGGGGGACGGCAATGAAAGGCTTTCGCGCATACCGGATCGACCAGAAGGACGGCAAGGTCGTCGCGGACTTCACCACCCTCGATCTCGACGACCTCTCGCCCGGCGACGTCGTCGTCAAGGTCGCGTACTCCACCGTGAACTACAAGGACGCGCTGGCGGCCACGGGCGCCGGCCGCATCCTGCGCCGCTTTCCCCTGGTCGGCGGTATCGACCTCGCCGGCACCGTCGTCGAATCCGCCGACAAGCGCTACTCCCCCGGCGACCAGGTGCTGGTCAACGGCTGCGGGCTCGGCGAGTCGCGCGACGGCGGTTACGCCGAATACGCGCGCGTCGAAGGCGACGCCGTGGTGCCCATTCCCGCCGGCGTGAGCGCGCGCGACGCCATGCAGATCGGCACCGCCGGCTTCACCGCCGCGCTCGCCGTGCACCGCATGGAGCAGAACGACCAGCACCCCGACAAGGGACCGGTCGTCGTGACCGGCGCCACCGGCGGGGTCGGCAGCATCGCGATCGACATCCTCGACGGCCTGGGCTACGAGGTCGTCGCGCTCACCGGCAAGGCGGATCGCGCCGAGTACCTGGAACGCATCGGCGCCGCGCGCATCCTCTTGCGCCAGGACCTGAAGATGGGCACGCGGCCCATGGAAAAGGCCGAGTGGGGCGGCGCCGTGGACAACCTCGGCGGCGACACGCTCGCCTGGCTCACGCGCACCGTGCGCTACGGCGGCAACATCGCGAGCGTGGGGCTCGCGCAGGGCGCCGAGCTGCACACAACCGTCATGCCGTTCATCCTGCGCGCCGTCTGCCTGCTCGGCATCAACTCCGTCGACACGCCGCGCGACCTGCGGCTCGACGTCTGGCAGCGGCTCGCGACCGACCTGAAGCCCCGGCACCTCGACGTGATCGGCACGCGCACCATCGGCTTCGACGAGCTGCCGGCGTGCTTCCAGGGCTACCTCGACGGCACGGTGACCGGCCGCACCCTGGTCGAAATCGCCCCCTGACCCGCCAGCACCGTACGCTGAACGTTCAGGAATAATGTGGACTTGAAGGTTGGTGCCACTTCGGGATGACGTGGCACCGACCTTGAGCGCGCATTTGTTCATGAACGTGTACGGCAGGTGGCCGCGCCGGG
>Ga0079224_100000590_pt1 | contig 36557 bp, 26 predicted proteins | sample Stecom2015_FD_80414 | JGI IMG/M metagenome (GOLD analysis project Ga0079224, IMG submission 80414) | Agricultural soil microbial communities from Utah to study Nitrogen management - Steer compost 2015 | ecosystem: Environmental > Terrestrial > Soil > Agricultural land | place: USA: Utah... | reverse complement strand
TATGGCATCACCCATCACGGCGGCTTCATATTGCTGACTGGCGAGGTTGGTACCGGCAAGACGACGGTGTGCCGCTGCTTTCTGGAACAGGTGCCTGCCAATACGGACATTGCCTTTATTGTCCATCCCAAGGTAACGGGGCGAGAGTTGCTCGCCAGTATTTGCGACGAACTACAGATTCCCTACGTGCGGGGCGCCTCCATTAAGGTGCTGGTGGATCTGATCAACCAGCATCTCCTGAATGCCCATGCCCGGGGGCGCAATACGGTTGTGATCATCGACGAGGCCCAGAACCTCTCAACGGAGGTGTTGGAGCAGCTTCGCCTGCTGACCAACCTGGAAACCTCGGAAAAGAAGCTCCTCCAGATCGTGCTGTTGGGGCAACCCGAGCTTCTGGATATGCTCAAACGGCCCGAGCTTAGGCAACTGTCCCAACGCATTACCGCGCGCTATCACCTGGATGCTTTGGGCAAGGATGATGTAAGGGCCTATGTGCAATATCGGTTGTCTGTTGCCGGTCTGAAGAGGGAAGTGTTTACGCCGGATGCCATTGCCACTCTGTTTCGCCTAAGCAAGGGGGTGCCCCGCCTGATCAACCTCATTTGTGACCGGGCGATGCTGGGGGCTTATGCAACCCATCGGGAAATGATCGACAAACCCCTGATCAAGCAGGCAGCCCGGGAAGTATTGGGAGATCCCGAGCCCATCTGGGCCAAAATGAAAAACTGGGGTTGGGCCGCCAAGGGGACCTTGATTGGCCTGTCGGCGGGCATGTTGATGCTGGCCCTCCTGTTCTTCCTGGATAGCAGGGGAAGGGCATTAGAGCCCGAGCAGCTTGTGGAGTCTTCAAGCCCGGTGGTGGAAAGACTCCAGGTTGCTGATGTCGTGGAGGCGGGGGAAACCGAGGAAGTTTTGGACAGCAGAGCCCAAACAGATGCCAGTGAAACCAAAGAGGTAGTAGGGGCGGCATCAGCTGGCAGTCAGTTCCGTCGAGCCATCTTGAATCTGCCGGAAAACACCCAGGACTCTGCCTACCGGGCGCTTTTAAGGCGCTGGGAGGTGGATGATGCGGACCTGCAGCAAACGCCTGTCTGTGACTATGCCGAGCTGGCGGGTCTGCGTTGCTTGCATACCCAAGGCAATTGGCGCAGCCTTTTGAGCCTGGACCGGCCGGCTGTCCTGAGGCTTCGCAATCCGTTGGGGCAGGAGTTTTACGTGGCGTTGCTGGAACTCGACGGGGATTCGGCGATAATCAGCCATGGCGGGCAGCCTATGTCCGTGACCCTCGATGAACTGGATGAGGTCTGGTCTGGGCATTATTCTGTCTTGTGGAAATTGCCGCCGTTTCCTTCGGCGCTGATTCGAGCCAATGGGTCACAGGCGGAAAGGGACTGGCTAAGCCACAGGCTTGACCAGATCGAGGCCATAGAGGCAACTGTTAAGGTGGACGCTAATGCTCAGGGCGTTGCCGCCCAGAGGCTGGTACTGACGAGGGAGGCTTTCTCCCTAGATGACCGGCTTCGGGACTTTCAGGTTAGGGTTGGCTTGTTGCCTGATGGCATCGCCGGCAGCCTGACATTGATACACATGAATTCCTTACTGGATCCGGATGTGCCAAGGCTGAAGGTCAATCGATCGGGGGCAGGAGAGGCGAACTGAATATGTCCTATATTCTTGATGCCTTACGCAAGTCGGAGTCAGAACGACATCAGGGGCAGGTACCACACTTGGGTGCCAACCCGATGCTGATTCATGCCGGGCAGCGCCAACAGCCCTTATGGCCTTACATTTTGACCGGTGCCTTACTGTTGAATGCGGCGGTGGTAGGGGTGTGGCTTTACAGCAACCATGGAGAACCTCTGTCATCGGAGTCTTCGGTACCAGTGGTGCAGGAACCCGTGGCAAATGTCCAGGAGCAGCCTGCGGAGCCTGTGATGGCTCCGCCTGTAGCAGCCCAGGGAGCAGCTGCCCAACCGGCCACTGGCCCGGTACAAAATGTATTAACCGCTCCACCGACACCCGTTGTTTCTGTGCCACAAACGCAGATACACACAACCGCGGCCGTGCCTGGAACGAGTCCCGTGACCATTGGCCCGGAAGAGGGCGAGCTTATCAGGCCCAGGCAGAGCCAGCCGTACGTCCAGCCCCCAGTGTCTGGCGTCGGCACACCCGGGGTAGACTACTCTTCCCATGGGGGAGAGGGGGCAGTGATGATTACACCGGAAACTGCCCGCCAGGCATTGGCCTATGACCCTTACGTGGGGTATATGGATGATACGGCGCCCGGTGCCAGTCATTATCGCCAGCTACCCGGATACCAAGAGCCGTTGTCCCGATTGCCAGCAGATACACCGGCGGTTCAGGTGCCTTACCTGGAAGAAATGCCGGAGCACTTTCGGCGCCGGGTTCCGACCATGCGCTTTAATAGCCATATCTACGCCAGCGAGCCTTCTGCCCGGAGGATCATGGTAAACAATATTTATCTCCGTCAGGGGCAAACGTTTGCGGGAATGACGGTGCAGGAAATTACCGAGAACGGCGCTATTTTTGCCCTGGACGGGGTGCTGTTTTCTGTTGATGCTTCCAAGGAGTGGATTAACCGATAAGATCATAAGCTGATCCTTGTGGCTAGTAATATCAATGAGATAGAGCCGAAATCTCAAGAGAAATCTCGGGCTTGAGGAAGCTCCGGGAACCCTGGGAAAATACCGGGAACGGATCCCGCTCAGCCAAAAGTGTCCAAAGGGTGTGTTGGCCACTTGCCCCTAAGGAATAGTCCCTCACGTTTAGCCCTTCTGTTTAGTCAATGGTTGTATAGGTCAGATGCTCTCGGAAGAAATCAAAAGTGAAATTCAGCAGGTTTACAGCACCTTCCTGGAGCGTAAGTCCATTAAGCCCCGCTACTCCCAGCGCCATATGATTGCCGATATTGCCCGATATTTGGGAGAAATTCGGGTGGATGCGTCCGGTTGCCGCATATCACCGCCCGCGACTTGCGTCATTGAGGCCGGTACTGGTACCGGTAAGACCCTGGCTTACAGTATTGCCGGGATTCTGGTGGCCCGGGCCCTTAAAAAGAAACTGGTAATCTCCACCGCTACCGTGGCCCTCCAGGAACAGCTGGTGAATAAAGACCTGCCTGATTTGCAGCAGCATGGGGGCGTGAACTTCACCTTTGGTTTGGCAAAAGGCAGGGGGCGCTACCTGTGCCTGGCGAAGCTGGACCAGTTGCTACAGGCACACGCGGATGAGTCTGCTCCACAATTTCTTCTGGCCAGCGGAGAGCAGGGAAAATTTAACCTGCCGCTGTATCAGGAAATGCTGGACCAGATTATTGACGGTGACTGGAATGGGGATAGAGACACCTGGAAAGATGCCCTTGAGGACGCGGACTGGCGCCGGGTCACAACGGATCATCGCCAATGTACCAATCGCCGCTGCTCCTACTTTCTGCGCTGTAGTTTCTTTGAAGCCCGTCAGCAGACCGAGAATGTGGATTGTATTATTGCCAACCATGACCTGGTGCTGGCGGATCTTGCCTTAGGGGGCGGCGCCATTTTACCGGCGCCCCAGGATACCATTTATGTATTCGACGAGGCCCATCATCTGGCGGATAAGGCGATCAACCACTTTGCCCATTCAACCTTTCTGAACAGTAGCCGGGACTGGCTGAAGCAGGTAACTAAAACCGTCGCCAGCCTGCTAACCGAGCTGGGGACCTGTGCTGATATAAAGCGAGACGTAGAGCAGGTGGCTCCTGCCACCCAGCAACTGGACCAGGATCTTTCCGCATTGCTGGCAGCCCTGTTGGAGCTGGACGGGTGGGACCAGGACCAGGATCGGGGCAACCAACGGGTTTTGCGGTTTCCCCAGGGTATTGTACCGGACCAGATCCGGGCCCTTTGCCATCAGCTTCTGCTCTCGACCGCTCAGCTTTGCCGGCTTTTTGAGCGTATGACAGAGCTGCTCCGGCAGACTTTGGATGATAAAAGGGAAGAAGACATCAGTAAGGAGGATGCTGAACGTTGGTATGCCCCGTTGGGGCTGATCTATGCTCGCTTTATGGCGATGTACGATCTGTGGAAGACCTACGCTGTGGCGGACCCGGAAGGTGGAGTGCCTATCGCCCGATGGTTGAGAAGCTATGACGGCGAAGGTCGTCAGGAAATCGCCGTGTTCAGCAGTCCCATCATGGCCTCGGGAATTCTGTCCAAACAACTGTGGGAGCGCTGTTTCGGGGCGGTTCTTACCTCCGCAACCCTGACATCCTTGGGTACCTTCGACCGGGTAAGAGTGCGCTCGGGGCTGCCGGAAGACAGCCATTATCGGATTCTTCCCAGCCCCTTTGACTATACCAATGCTTGTACGCTCACCATTCCCCGGATGCGCAATGAGCCGGAAAGCCCGGAGTTTAGTGATGAGACCGTTGAGCGTTTGCTTGAGTATGTGGACCCCCAGGAAGGAACCTTAGTGCTTTTCAGCTCCCGTTCCCAAATGCAGGCGGTGCGCCGCAGCCTTGAAGATTCACCACTGGATGGCCTGATTATCACCCAGGATGACTATACGAAGAATGAGGTGCTGCGCCGCCATCGGGAGCGTATTGATCAAGATTTGGGAAGCATCGTCTTTGGCTTGGCGTCTTTTTCTGAAGGGGTAGATCTGCCGGGTCGCTATCTAACCCACGTGGTGATCGTTCGGCTGCCCTTTGCCGTCCCGGATGACCCGGTGGAAGCCACCCTTGCCGAATGGATCCAGGCGCGGGGCGGCAACCCCTTTCTGGAAGTGTCTCTGCCGGATGCGGCCACCAAGCTGGTACAGGCCTGTGGCCGGCTGTTGCGTTCCGAGACGGACCAAGGCCGGATTACCGTGCTGGACCGGCGTCTGGTGTCCCGCTGGTATGGCAAGCGGCTCTTGAATGCTTTGCCGGCCTTTCGCCGGGATATTCAATAAAGCCCACACTGATCCACGTGGTTGCGATCCTTTCGAGATTGAAGATGGGAAGCAGTGGCGGGCAGACGAGGTGCTGAAAAAAACGGCACCTTGAATCGAACCAGTTTCAAGGTGCCGAATTGCAAGGGCTTTGGATTCAGGGAGGCCCTGTTGCAAAAGGAAATGTTAAAAAGGCCTGATCGGGAGATGTCCTCAATCATTAAGGGATATGTTAAAGGGAGGAGGGCTTAAATAAATCGTCCGAAGGGCGTAGTGCCAGGGATTAAAGCCGAAGAAATGTGATCCTTGTCACTCTAGTTGATCCAGGAGCCCCATTTTTCGGGCCTTGGCAAGGGCTTCGGTGCGGCTGCTGGCGCCAATTTTGCCATAGAGGTTCCGAATATGGGCTTTGACGGTGGCAGGTGCGAGGCTTAAACGGGCCGCGATTTGTTTATTGGCCAACCCTTCATAGATCAATTGGAGCACTTCCAGCTCCCGTTTGCTGATGGCTTCTTCCAGGCCAGCTTGGGGGCTGTTCCTGTCTTGAGAGGCTGTTTCAGCTGTGGACGCTTCGGCTTTGCGCCTCGCTCGGCGGGCAAAGCTTTCTAAAATGGTGTTCTGGAAATGCTGGCTGGCGCTTGCATGGGGCACTCCCGTCAGGAATTTGACCAGTTGGTCTGACTCGTCTGTGAACAGGCGTGTCGACAAGGTCCGTTCGGCAAGTTCCAGAGCTTGGCCAAATGTCTGAAGAGCCCCTTCTGTATCGCCAAGGTGGTCCAGTGTAAGGGAGAGCAGGATCAGCGCCTGGGTCTCCAGTTTCGTATAGTCCTTTTCATGGGCGCTGGGCAAGATTTGATTGAGTAAAGCTTGGGCGTCCTCGTATTGCTGTTGTGCCAGGTGTAGGCGTACCAGGTTGAGCTGCTCTGCGAGGAAATTGACAGGATTGGCTGATGGATTCTGCCTGATTTGTCCAGCCAGCACTTCGGCTTGCCGAATATCGCTCAGCGCCAGACAGCAGCGGAGTTTTGCCGCGTGCAGGGCAGGCGCTTCGAACATGATCTGCTCCTGCTTCTGTTCGTAAACGGATAGGGCAAGATCCAGGTGCTCCAGGGCTAGGGCATGGTTCCCCTGTGAAAAGGCGAGGCCGGACTGGGCGTAGTGGATCATCATCCGTTGGCCCGGTTCAACACTGTCGTAGTAATGGAGTAAGGGGTTGAGATAGGCCTGGGCGGCGGTCAGGTTATCCTGCTCCCGATAAATCTCGCACAGGGCCGTGTTACGCCAGCAGGAAACCAGTGCTGGCTGGGGCTGGTTGTGGTGGAAGTTATCCAGCCATACCTGGATTGCCTTGTTCATAGACAGGGCCTGGCTCAGGTCACCCCGAATGAACTGGATCCACATCAGCAAGCCCAGGCTTGAGAGAACGGTGGAGTAGCGCTCTTCCAGCTGCCCGTGATGAATCGCCGATTCCAAAGAACTGATGGCCGTCGCCAAATCACCCCATCGGAAGTAGTCCTGGGCAATGCTATAGTAGCTGACCGACTTGATGGGGATTTCCGTATCTCGGATTTTATCCAGTGCCTGACGGGTCAGTTTGCTGACTGCGCCATTGTGGGGGCGTGCCAGGTAAGTCCGCATGAAGGACATCTCGTTGCGGATCTGCTCAAGATCTGACGCAGTGACTGACTGTTGGGTTGAAGGGCTGCTTAAGAGGGTGTCGAGCTGGGCAAGTTGTGCCTCAATGCTCTCAAATTTGTTGTCATAGAAGTAGCACCAGGCCCGCACCATGAGTAGCTTTGCTGAGTGGCTGATCAGCTTACTGGGGATTAGGTTCAACCACTCCAGGAGATAAAGGTGATAGCCAGACCGGATCAGTTGGTTGCCTTTTTCTTCCAGTACCCGCGCCATCCATTCCCAGTCCTGTAGTGCAATCAACTGGGAGATTGCCTCGTGGAAATGGGCCTGCTCCAGGTGCCAGTCTACCGCGGCACGCTGAAACCGAAGGGTGCGTTCGGGGGCAAAGGCATTGACACGGCTAAGCAGTGCGTCCCGGAACAGGTCGTGGTAACGATACCAGTAATGCTGGTTGTCCAGGGGCACGATAAAGAGGTTGGCCTTTTCCAAGGCTGTCAATATTTCGCGACTATTTGTGGTGCCGCGAATGTAGTCGCACAGATCCGGATTGATCCGTAACAGGCTGGCACTGTCTTCCAGGAACTGCTGGACTTCCCTGGGTTGCTGGGACAGGATCTCCGCCAGTACATAGTCGTCGATCAGCCTTTTGCCGCTGGAGAGCAAGCGACTGATGTCGAGACGCTCCTGTGCATTCTTGGACTGGCGCTGAGGCAGGATCATTAGCTGTAGGGCTGCAATCCAGCCACTGGTGGCACCCTGGATGCTCTCCAGCTCTTCAGGTGTCAGACTGATATTGGCGTAGTTACGGAAAAAGTCGGCAATTTCGTCGGCGCTGAACATCAAGTCGCTGGTATAGAGCTCCTCGATGAATCCCTTCACTCGCCACCTAGGTAGCGGGAGATCCGGTTGGGTGCGACTAGTGACCAAGAGATGAAGGCTAGGGGGGAGGTGCTCGAGAAAATAGGCCAGCGATTGGTGAATGACCGGGCTCTCAATGAGGTGGTAGTCATCCAGAACCAGGACTGCCGGGCTGTTGAGGGAATCGGCTTCCTCTGCCAGCTCATTGAGTAAAGAGGTAATGGCAGGGAGACTGTCGCTATGGGTCTCATCTAATAGTTGACGTAGAGCCTCTTCCCCCAGGGATGGCCAAATTTGCTGCAAGGCCGTAATCAGATACCGCCAGAAATTGGACGGGCTGTTATCGGTAGCGTCAAGGGAAAGCCAGGCAGTCCGGTATTGGCTACGATCCGTCCAGTGGGCAACCAATGTGGTTTTGCCAAAGCCAGCCGGGGCGATAATAAAGGTTGCCTTCTGGGCAGCCTTGGGGGCCAGGCTTTCATCAAGCCTGGTGCGCGGCACAGTTTTTTCACTGACGATCGGGTGCAGAAATTTTGTTTTTAGTAGGGCCATAAGCCAATCAGACTGCGGAAAAGTCAGGAAATCAGACACCTGGGTGTGGTCAGGAGTTCCTTGGTTGACAGGTTACATTCCAAGAATGTGCTTGTTGTCAGTTTTTCCTTTGCTGTTACCAAAGTCAACCAATGGGTGATGACTTGGAGCCAAATCTGGGTGATTTATGCAAATCGAGTAGGGAAAGGGCCGCCAATCGATCCTTTCCCTTTCTGTGCGGTTAGAAAAACGCGTATTTTGTACCAATTCCCAATAAAAGGGTTGCAAGGATGGATTGCATCAGTCGGTCGGGTAAATGTCGACCTAAAAGGCTGCCAAGGTAGATGGCCGGGAGAGAACCGACGAGCAGGCTAGCCAACAGGGAGAGATCCACATTGCCCAGGAACAGGTGTCCAAGCCCACCTACCAGCGTAAGGGGAACCGCATGGGCTAGATCTGTACCGATAATGCGAATCGTCGCAAGGTAGGGGAACAGGATCATGAGAATGGCTGCTCCAAATGCCCCGGCACCGACGGAGGACAAGGTAACACAGATGCCAAGCACAATGCCCATGATGAGAGTCAGAACGGCTTTGCGAGGGCTTGGCGGCTCTGACTGGGGAATACCCAGATTGCGGTATTGGTCCCGACGGCTATTGAGCCAGCCTTTCAGCAGTAATACCAAGCCAGTCATGATGAGCATGATGCCCAGGCTGCTGGTAATCAGATGCTGGTAGGCCGATGCATCTGGAAACAGGTACGACAGGGCCGCCACAGTGATTAGGGAAGCAGGAATGCTGCCTGCGAGCATGAGCAGGACCAGCGGCCAATTGATGGTGTTTTGTCGATGGTGAAAGACGACCCCGCCGGCTTTGGTGACCGAGGCATAGATTAAATCAGTACCCACAGCGACGTGGGGCGGGAACCCGAACAGGATGAGGAGGGGGGTCATGAGCGAGCCGCCGCCGATCCCGGTTAGCCCTACTGCAAATCCAACGCCAGCGCCTGCCAGAATATAAAGGAGAGTGTCCATAGGGGCCCGCTATCTCTAATAGAGGAAAAGAATGGGCACACTTTAAAGGCTGGCATCTATTCTTTAAAAGAATATTTGTTTATATTTTTATTCCTTTTTTGATAGAGAAAGTGGCAGCAGGAGGATGAATGAAGCTTCAGCAATTGAAGTATATTTGGGAAGTCGCTCACCACGACCTCAATGTGTCCGCCACGGCACAAAGCCTTTTTACCTCACAGCCCGGTATCAGTAAGCAAATCCGGTTGCTGGAAGATGAGTTGGGGGTGGAGGTTTTTACCCGTAGCGGCAAACACCTGACGCGGATTACACCGGCTGGTGAGATCATCCTCCGGGAAGCGGGTGAGATCCTGCGAAAGGTCGATGGGATCAAGCGGATTGCCCAAGAGTTCAGTAACCAACGCAAAGGGGACCTGACCATTGCGACCACCCACACCCAAGCACGCTATGCGCTGCCTCCGGTGATCAGCCAATTCATGAAGGAGTATCCTGAAGTGTCCCTGCACATGCACCAGGGAACTCCGGTACAGATTTCGGAGATGGCGGCTGACGGAACCGCGGACTTCGCGATCGCCACGGAGGCATTGGAGCTTTATAGCGACCTGATCATGATGCCTTGCTATAACTGGAACCGTTGTGTGGTGGTGCCCAAGGATCACCCATTGGCCCAGATAGACCGGCTGACCCTCAAAGAGTTGGCGCAGCATCCGATTGTAACCTATGTATTTGGCTTTACCGGCCGCTCCAAGCTGGATGAAGCCTTCCAGGCAGAGGGCCTGACGCCCAAGGTCGTGTTTACGGCTGCCGATGCTGACGTGATAAAGACCTACGTACGGTTGGGTCTGGGAGTGGGGATTATTGCCTCCATGGCCTATGATCCCAAGCAGGATACGGATTTGGTGCCCTTGGATGCCAGCAAGCTGTTTGAGCCCAGCACCACGAAAATCGGGTTCCGCAAGGGAACCTTCCTGCGGGGGTATATGTATGACTTTATGCAGCGCTTTGCGCCCCACCTGACTCGTGAGAGAGTGGAGCAGGCGGCAAGCTGCTCCAGCAAGACCGATCTGGATGAGGTGTTCAAGGACATTGAGCTGCCTGTCCACTAAAACTCGCCCCTCCATGTTTGAGGGGTAAGTTCTCGTGCGTTAGCCCTGCCGTGCTTGGGGCGGCAGGGCGAAGCTCAGTCTGGTGAAATCTGAAAGTAGGTGAAATCTGAAAGCCACAAGGCCCTGACCGGGCCTTTGAGCTATTTGAGATTCACTGCATGCAGGCCGCATTCCTTATGGGCGGCCTCTTCCCACCACCAGCGGCCCTCCCGCTCGTGTTGCCCAGGCAGGACTGCCCGGGTGCAGGGGGCGCAGCCGATGCTGACAAACCCGCGTTCGTGAAGCTCATTGTAGGGTACGTCAAACATGCGGATATAGTCCCAAACTTGTTGGGATGTCCAGTTGGCCAAGGGATTGAACTTGACCAGCTGCCGCTCTGCAGTGGAATTGCCTTCGTCGATTTGCACCACCGGAACATGGGTGCGGGTGCCGGGGCTTTGGTCTCGCCGCTGTCCGGTGATCCAGGCATCCAGGCTTGCCAGCTTGCGCTTGAGGGGAGCGACCTTGCGAATACCGCAGCACTCTTGGTGGCCGTCCTGATAAAAGCTGAACAGGCCCTTTTCTTTCACGAGATTTTCTACCGCGGCGCTCTCAGGGAACAGCACCTCCAGGTCCAGGTTGTAATGCTCGCGAACCTTATCGATAAAGCGATAGGTTTCCTCATGCAGGCGGCCCGTGTCCAGGGTGAATACTTTCACGTCTTTTTTGATCTTGGTCGCCATATCGATCAGGATGACATCTTCAGCGCCACTGAAGGAGATGGCGATGTTGTCGAAGTCCGACAACGCCTGACGGAGAATATTCTTGGGGGATTCGTTCTGGAGCTGCTCATTAAGCTCCATGAGTTTTTCTTGTGTCAGCATTCCAAAACCGTCTTTTGAACAGGTGCAAGGATGTATCGGCAAGCCGCTACGGATGGCCGACAAAGTACCAGAAAGCGGCAGCCGATGAAAATATCGAGGAATTATATGGTTATAAGCCACAAAGGTTTGGCAGGGGTTGTCGCAGTGAATCCATATGCAAGTTGGGCCAGATTCCTATATTATTAGCGCCTGTTTTAAGGGCCGCTATATTCGAGGAGAATTCTGTGGAACTGGCTTGTCTTGATCTTGAAGGTGTATTGATCCCGGAAATCTGGATCGCATTCGCTGAAAAAACCGGCATTGAAGAGCTGCGTGCGACCACCCGGGATATTCCCGACTACGATGTGCTGATGAAGCAGCGGTTGAGACTGCTGGAACAACACGGGTTTGGCCTGCCTGATATCCAAGAAGTGATTGCCACTTTGGATCCCCTGGAGGGAGCCGTCGAATTCGTTAACTGGCTGCGCGACCGCTTCCAGGTGGTGATCCTGTCTGACACCTTCTATGAATTCGCCATGCCGCTGATGAAGAAGTTGGGTTATCCGGCCCTGTTCTGTCATAAGCTGGTGGTGGACGATAATGGCAAGGTCATCGACTATACCTTGCGCCAAAAGGACCCCAAGCGCCAGGCAGTGAAAGCCTTCCACGGCCTTAACTTCCGGGTGATTGCAGCGGGTGATTCCTACAACGACACAACCATGCTGTCTGAAGCCGATGCGGGCATCCTGTTCCATGCTCCGGAAAACGTCATTCGCGAGTTTCCCCAGTTCCCGGCGGTTCATACCTACGAGGACTTGCAAGAGGAATTCCGTAAGGCGAGCGTGAATAAAATCGACTAAAAGGCTCGGCTGCATTTGGCCTGTGTGCCCCTTTCCGTTCGGAGAGGGGCTCAATTCCCTTAGGTGTTCGGAGCCCAAAACTCCTGCTCCAGGGCCTTCATAAAATAGCTCACCTTGCTGATCGACTCCTGGTACTCCTTTTCTTCGACGGAGTCCGTGACAATTCCACCCCCTCCCCAACAGTAAATCTGATCCCCTTCACACACCAGGGTGCGAATGGCTATGTTGCTGTTCAGTTGGCCGCTGTGGGAACACCAAAAAATGCTGCCGCAATAAGCGGAACGGCGGTGGGGCTCAAGTTCCTCAATAATTTCCATCGCCCGCTTTTTCGGCGCGCCGGTTATGGAGCCGCCGGGAAACGCATCCCACAGCACGGTTAGTGGGCTGACTTCTGGTTTTTTAAGGGCTTCGATGGTAGTCACCAGATGGTGAACGTTGTGGAAGCTCTGGATTTCAAACAGCTTGGTAACCTTTACCGAGCCGGTCTGGGCGTGCAGGCTGAGGTCGTTGCGTAATAGATCCACGATCATCAGGTTTTCTGCTCTGTCTTTAGGGCTCTGAGCCAGCTCGTCGAGCAGGGCCGAGTCTTCTTCGGGCGTAGCACCTCGGGGACGGGTTCCCTTAATAGGGGCGGTGCTGATGGCCTGGTCCTGGATGCTAATAAACTGCTCGGGAGAAAAGCTCAGCACTGCGCCTTGTTCCGTGCGAATGAAGGCGGAATAGGGCGCCTGTACGCACTGGCGAATGAGGCGAAAGGCTGTCCAGGGATCTCCCTCAAAAGTTGCGGAAAAGCGCTGGGCGTAGTTGATCTGATAGCAGTCCCCGGCCAGGATGTATTCCTGGATACGGGCAAAGTTCTGACCATAGGCTTGCCTGGACTGGTCCGGCCTAAACTTCTGCCGGAGTTTAAATGGAAGCGGGGAGCCTACTTGTTGGCTGAGCCGCTCGAGGATCAACTCTCGCCGGGCGTCATCACATTGTGGATGGAAAAACAGCCGGCAGGATTGTGCCTGATCGTCACACAGGATTGCCCAGTCATAGAGGCCAACCTGCAAGCAGGGTGTGGTCAGATTTTCCTTTTGTTTTGGCTGCCTCTCTGCCATGGACGGCGTTTCCCTACGCGGGGCGCCTACACCGGCAAGGGGGTATTTTGCCTCATAGCCAAGAAAGCCAATCAGGCCCCCGTTAAAGGGAAGTCCACTAGGTGCTTCATATTCGGAAAGCCATCCCGTGAGATAGTCCATGACCTGGCTTGGGTGAAGATACCTAACTCCATGGGTGCTGTTGGCGCTGTCCAGGCCGTTCTGCAGGCTCCAATGGCCGGCGTGGTTGCGTAACACCTTTCTCGGCAGTGCGCTAATGATGTGGAGCGTCCGAGAATCATGGATGCCACTTAGCAGGGCAAAGCCAGGAAGATCGGCAAAAAGGGATGCAAACGCGTCAATATCACTGGGGTAACCCAGTATTCTTTCACAGCCTTCCACTACGGATTTCCATATTCAGACTTGGTTTGCGGGCCTTAGGTTAGGGATTCTTTACGGGGTGAGATTGTACCTGTTGCCTGGCAAGCTGTGCAGGTCTTAACAAAATGAAACAATATGCTTCCAGTTGTGCGCTTGGTCACTGTCTGAAAGAAAAGGCAAGGTATAGTCGTAACCCGTAGGCAATTAGGTTTCGATATTTGCACATAATGTTGTGTTTAAATAGTTGGTGGTGCATATATGTGGTTTGCTGGGGATTTTGGAAACCTGGGGAGTATAAGGCTTCCAAACTGTGAGAAGGCTCACGGAAAGGTTACATTCAGCAAACTACAGTAACCATAACAAAGATTACATGATCGAGTGTCGGACAATCTGTCTTTCACTTGGTCTGTAAGAGCTCGAAAGAGCAAGTTGCAACAAAAAAAATAATATCAAGGAGAAATGAAATGAAAGGCCTGAAAAAACTCGTTCTGGTTTCTGCAATTGCTGCTGCTCCCTTCGCGCAAGCTGACCTGAAGCCTATGGATGACGCTGCTCTGGCAGAAATGACTGGTCAAAGCGGTCTGTTGATCGAAATTGCCATGGGTACGACCGAAGCCTTTGGACGGGGTCAAGTCGGTGCTCTGACCACTACCTCACTTGGTTTGGATGCGTGGGAGAAGGCCGGTATTTGGATTGATGCCTTCAAATGGGAAGTAGACCTGGGTGCCTATGATCCGGAAACCAACCGTCACGGTTATGACGACAATGGCACTTGGACTGATGACAATGGTTTTTACGAAGCGGAACCGTTCCTGGGCGGTGTAATTGCCTCTGATATCCGTATCGCAGGCTCCCTGGACATGACCATTGATGGCGTCTTCGATCCGACCAACGTTGCAAGTGGCGGTGGTATCGCGATTGGCTTTGAAAAGTCCAACATCAACATGCGTATCAACAGCCTGAACGTATACGGCGGTGCCATCACCTCTCCCATGGCTGCACTGCGTCCGTCCATGGGTGCGATCGAAATCGTTGGTATGGACCTGCGCGATCTTGACCTGACCATCAGCGGTCGTGGCAACCCCTAAGCTAGGCTGATTTCCAGCAATGCTTAGTTGAGCCAGAAGAAGCACCGTTTAGGCGGTGCTTCTTCATTTCACTGAATTGATCGTTCATGGCTCAAGCAAGATGACAGCCACCAGGTTTTGGGTGCTGCTTAAATTGGACAAAGCAGCTGAGGCTCGGGATGAGCCAGGTTCGTAAGCCTCGAAGGAGCAGACGATATGAAACGATTAGTGGCCGCACTTGGTGTCTTTGCGTTTGTGTCGGTAGCTCATGCGGAATTAAAGCCACTCTCGGATGAATCCTTACAGGCTATTTCCGGCCAGTCCGGCGTCATTATGGACGTCTCCGGTCAAATTACCTATGAGGCGATCTACTACAATGGCGAGAGGATTGATGTGGACAATCCCACCTCGTCGGATGGCCTGGTCTCCCAATCCCCTGTCTATATGGATGGCTATACAGTTGGTATCCCTGCGGGTACGGGCACCATCATGGATCTCTTCGCACTGCTTTTGCCATTGACCTACGGTGAAGTGGATACGGATGGGGACGGTATCATGGATCGCGGCGCGGCTGTGTTTAACTTCAAGCCCAATTTGCTGGGCACTTCTTTTACGCCGATTTCGATTCGCCCGGAAGACACCACCATCAACATGAATGATCAGGTATTTGTAACCAAGCAGGGGATCGTCTTCCTGAATGCGCCCCTACCGAGTTTCGACGGGGAAGGGATACGTCAGCCGGATTACATTATTGATGGCCAGGCCTATCAGTACAATCACCCTCAGAAGTTGTTCTAGTGCCCATGCCCAAGTTTGGGGCCAAAAGAATTCAAAAATAAAAAGAGCGCTTGTAGCGCTCTTTTTATTTGTCTATGCCTTTCATCTGCCTCACACCACCGCCTTTATCAGACTTGAAGGCAGCAGCCAAAAGTGGACAAGGCATTGCGGCGTTATTGCTGCGGAATCTGAATGCTCAGGTCAAACCCACCATCCGGTCGCGGGGTCAGGTTGACCAGATCGCTGCGGATCTGTTCGGTAAACATGGGGTCGACGCCGGGAATATTGCCGATGGAAAAAGTCAGCGTTTGGCCATCTGACGCCAGGCCAAGTTCTTTTTGCCCAATCATTTGCTCATTAAAGGGGCCTTCCGGCAGCTGGAAGCCAGGCAATTGAGGAATATTGATCTGGCGTTCCGTTAAAGGAGCGATAGCCACTTGATGGCGCTCCATGGTGGCATACTCTTCAGCTGCTTGTCGGGCACTTTCAGCAGCCATTTCATTTGTGTGAAGGCGGAGATCCCGTTGTTGTTCAAATTCCGCCTGCACTTCGGCCTCGGTTTTCACAGGTTCGTTGGGCGAAATGGTGTAAGTGACCACCTGGGACGGTCGCCGTTCTGTCGGCCTTTGGGCCGGGGTAACGATAATGGTTGAATCCTGGATATAGGTTTCTGTGAGTTCGGAACTGGTGAGTGACTGGACGTCTGCCATTACGGGCTGTGCCATGAGGCTGACACCGATGGCAATACAAAGCTGATTGAGTTTCATGGTCGCTCCCGAGCGAGATCGCGGCTTGGTAACCTATCCCCTGATCTGGGCATTTATTCCTCCGGTACGGCTTTGTTCTCCGGAGCTACAGTTGTTGCCAGTGCTATGGTTTCCTTGGTACTGCTGTTTCCAGGGTGCTACAGTTTGGCAGGTACTGCAGTCTGTGAGCCAGCGGTTAAACCGACTTCCTGAAATGAGCCCTTAATGATCGCGAGACAATTAAAGGAATACCTTAAGTCTAGTCCAAATTCTGAAGAATTGACTATGATTTGCAAGGAACCGATTGGCAGTTTTGATCCGGATTCATGGAGACTGGAGCTGTTACGGTAACCGTATTCCATAAGGGCGAGGTCATTTTGGAAACTTTTAAACAATCAGCTCCTTACCGTTGGGTAACCAGGCGGATGGCGGCTTGGCTTGAAGAAAGGGTGCCGCCCGTTCGCGAGAAAACCTTGGGATATCGCTCCATTTTCATCTTTCCCTCCTTGGCCGGCTTTTTCTTTATCGGGCTGCTCGCCGTTATCTTGCTGGCGGCCATCAATTATCAAAACAATATGCTCTATGGTTTTGTGTTCTTGCTGGGTTCTATTTTTGCGGTATCCATCTTTCATTGTTATCGGAACCTGTCCGGGCTCAAGGTGGCGTTTATTCGTGCGCCGGATGCCTTTGCCGGTGATATGGGAGCTTTCCGGTATGTTCTCAGCCAGTCTCCAGGGAGTGAGACACGCTCCTTATCACTGCAATGGCCCCTTCAAGGACCAGCCACCTTTGTCCCTCGTGTAGCTTCCGAGCCCCTGAAAGTCACTGTATATCACCAGATTAACCAACGCGGGCATTTCAAGCCTGGACGTTTGCTGGTTCAAACGGCCTATCCCCTCGGTTTGATTCGTGCGTGGAGCCAACTGGATTTGCAAGCCTCTATTGTGGTGTATCCCCGCCCTTTGGTTGCCCCAGTGTACCAGCCCCAAGGGGAGGGGGGAGAAAGGGAAGGCAGCGCTCGGCTGCATCCAGGTCAGGATGACTATCAGGGGCTACGCACCTATCAGCCCGGTGATTCTTTAAGGCAGATTGCCTGGAAACAGTACGCACAGAAAGGAGATTTCTACACCAAGGATTTCTCTGTGCCAGTCGGGGACAGCATCTGGTTGGATTTGCGTGATTACCCGGGGGCTGAGCTCGAAGAGAAGCTGTCCTATCTGTGTGACCGGGTCTTGGAGTTGAGCAAGACACAAAGCAGTTTTGGGCTAAGACTTGCCGACCAGGAGGTGGCTCCCGGCAGTGGAGAAGAACACCGTGTAGCTTGCCTGCGGGCCCTGGCGCTATTTCGTGGGGAGCCTGCCCAGGTTCATGTGGAGCGTATTCAGGAGGGGCGTGACAGCCGGTGGGGCGTGAGGAGTGGCCAATGAACTCCGTTGTTCACATAGAGGGCGTGGCACAGCACGGAGGGTTCACCGACAAAGTCGGCTTTGCCGGTTTACGTTGGTTAACCCTGGCCCAGGCTGCAGTCATTCTTCCCCATGTAAGTTCTTTGCCGGTCTGGCTGATGCTGCTGGTTGTCGTCTTCAATGGCTGGCGCTGGTGTTCCCATCAGGGTTATATACCCCTGCCCGGTGCCTGGCTGAAGGCGCTGTTGCTACTGGGCAGCATCCTGTCCTTTTTCGTGACTTATCGCGGCCAATTCGGTGTGGAAGCAGCGGTTGCATTTTTCACGCTTGCCTATGCGCTCAAGGTGTTGGAGGTGCAGGCGCGCCGGGATCTGTACCTGTTCATATTCCTGTCGTTTTTCCTGTTGGCCATGACATTCCTGTTCGATCAGTCCTTGTTGATCGTGCTTTATGTGGTGGCTGCGGTTTGGATCTGTCTGATCGGTTTGTCGCGCATTGCCAATCCGGTCTCTGCCGAGGGCAGTGGTTACACGGTGACCAAAATCATGCTCCAGGCGCTGCCTTTGATGCTGATCGCCTATTTGATGTTTCCCCGCATAGCACCCCTGTGGAAGGTGCCGATGAATGTGGATCAGGCCCGAACCGGTATTTCGGACCGCATCAAGCCCGGTGATATTGCGGAGCTTGCCCAGTCCGGCGAGCGGGCATTTCGGGTGACGTTCGAAGGAGAGGCACCTCCCCAAGAAGAGCTGTACTGGCGCGGCTTGAGCCTTGATGCCTACCGAAATGGGGAGTGGCGGGACTCGGGGGCCAGTAGGGTGCTACGCCGTTCCCAGGACGGAGAAGGCGTATCTGGCCCGACTCTGGCGAGCTACGAGGTGATCCAGGAACCGACCGGCAAGCCCTGGGGCTTTGCCCTCCAATCTCCCGTTAAAGGAGAAGGAAGCTACCAGTTAACTGCCGATGGCTTTGTCCGCTTTCCTTCAGAGTTGAGGCAGCCGGTTCGTTATTCTGTGGGGGTAGCGGCAGAGCAAACCCCGCAGGGGCTGACACGCCTGGATAGGCATCGTTATACGGCTCTGCCGGAGGGGGGAAACCCGGCAACCAGAGCCTGGATCAACCAGCTCAAAGTGCAGTTTCCCGAACCAGAAGTCCTGGCGGCAAAGCTTATGGCCCATTTCAGGGAACAGCCGTTTTTCTACACTCTCCGCCCGGAGAAGGTAGATACCGACCCCGTCGATCACTTCCTGTTTCAAAGTCGCCGCGGTTTCTGCGCCCATTACGCCAGCGCTTTCACCTATGCCCTGCGTTTGGCAGACATCCCCGCACGCATGATTGTGGGCTATCAGGGCGGAGAGTGGAATCGGGATGGGGGCTACCTGATGGTACACCAGTATGACGCACACGCCTGGGTAGAGGTATGGCTCGAAGGAAAGGGCTGGGTGCGCTACGATCCCACCGCCATGGTGGCGCCGGAGCGGATCAGCGAAGGCATCCGGGAGGCCCTGGCAGCAGAGGGGGCTTTTCTGGAGCGCAATCCCTTGGCCCTTAGCCGCTATGGCCATTGGCAAGTGGCCCAGTGGTTACGTTTGCGCATAGATGAGATTAACTACAACTGGCAGCGCTGGGTCGTACAGTACGACAATGAAAGCCAGCTAAAACTCTTTCAGCGTTGGTATGAAGACCTTGACCTAAGAACTTTGGGGCTGTGGTTGCTTGGGGTGCTCCTCGCTTTGATGGCGATATTCCTTGGCTATGTGCTCTGGAAAGAGCGCTCCGTGGAAGAAGATCCTGTCAAGCGTTTGTACCGGCTCTTTGAACGGAAAATGGCTCGCCGGGGCTTGCGCCGGCGTCCGGGCGAAACGCCCCGCCAGTTTGCGCAGCGGGCAGCAGATCACTTTCCTCCGATTGCCGGGGAGATCAGACAGATTGAGGCGCAACTGGAAGATGTCTTGTATGCAGATGGGCAATCTGCCTCTTCAGTGCTCCCGGTACTTCGAAAATCCATCCGGCGCCTTCGGCTGCCACGTTCCTGAGCCTGTGTGGGAAAAGGGTGACTGTGGTATCTTGGAGGCCTTTCAAACGATGAATGAAGGATAGGTATGGGTGTTCCTTTTCCATGGCAGGCCGGGATTTGGCAGCAGGTCCAGCAGGTTCAGCAAACCGGTCGCATGCCCCATGGCATTATTCTGAGTGGGTCCAAAGGAGTAGGTAAAGAAGCCTTCGCCTATTATTTGGCGCGCTTCCTGATGTGTCTGGCACCCGTTAACGGCCATGCTTGCCAGACCTGTAAGTCCTGTCTGCTGCTTGAGGCCAGCAGCCACCCAGATGTGCGGATATTTGCCCCGGAAGACGACGGGCGCATTCTCAAGGTGGACCAGATCCGTGACCTGAACGAGTTTATCGTGAAAACCCCCCAGCAAGGTTTGCGCAAGGTTGCGATCCTGCATCCTGCCGAGGCCATGAACGCCAATGCGGCCAACGCCTTGCTCAAGACCTTGGAAGAGCCTAGTGCCGATGCGGTACTTATCCTGATCTCCCATGCTACCGGGCAGCTATTGCCGACAATCCGTAGCCGCTGCCAGGTGTGGAGTTTCCCCCTGCCAGACCAGCAGGAGTCGACCCATTGGTTGCAGGCCAAGCTGGAACTCCAGGCGGAAGAAGCGGGCTATCTGTTGCAAGTGGCCCAGGGTGCACCCTTGTTGGCCGTAGCCTTGGCAGAGAATAGCGCCCTGGAACTGCGCAGTTCCATGCTGGCGGATCTGGCCCAACTTTTGAAACGGGAAGCAAGTCCCTTCGAGGTGGCGAGCCGGTGGCAGAAACAGGATTTGACCTTGATCCTCAACTGGCTGTATCAGTGGTCTGCCTCGCTGATTGCTTATCGGGCCACGGGCCGGGCTGACCGGATCTATGATGAAAGTGGTCGAGCCATGTTGGAGTACGTGGCAGGCAAGGCGTCTGCGGAGATGTTGTATCAATTCCTGGACCGAATTGCCGAGGCAATCCGAGAACTTCAGGCCAACCAAAACCCTAACGTACAGTTATTGCTGGAATCCCTGCTGAGCCGTTGGCTCGCGTTGATAGCCCGAAGGAACAGGCGTTCAACATGAAAACCTATTGTAACTATCATCCCTTGGCTCCATCCCGCTGGTATTGCGGAGAATGCTTTGGCCACTTTTGTGGTTCCTGCGTACCGACTCTGCGCGATAGTCGGAGAGGGGCGAACTGCCCCCGGTGCCAGAAACCTCTGGACTATCTGGGCGCGAGCAATCTGGCCCAGCCTTTCTGGAACCGGATTTCCACATTTTTCCGTTATCCGTTTGCCAAAGGCCCTGTGGCTCTGTTTCTGCTGTGCACCTTAGGCCCCGTGCTGTTTCAAGGCCCCCTCATATCACTGGTGGTCGGCCTGTTTTTGGCGGCGGTGCAGGTGCGCTATCTGTATGCCATTATCGAAGCCACGGCGGAAGGGAAGATGGATCCACCGGCTTTTTCATCCGCCTTTCAGGGAGGCGGGCTCAGCTTGCTGCTCCAGCAGTTCCTGATGCTGTTTGGCGCAATCTTCTTTGTGGCATTTGTGATGCATTCGGCCGGGCCTATGGTGGGCCTAATGGCCCTGGCCTTTACCTTATTGGTCATTCCAGCAGCGGTTTTGATCCTGGCCATGGAACGCAGTAGCTTGGCAGCACTGAATCCGTTACGGCAAATGGCTGTGATTGGTGCTATCGGCTGGCCTTATTTTGTGCTCTATGGCTACCTGGTTTTGATGATCTTGAGCCTGGGGGTGGCGACAGAGTTTGTCGTGACCCATTTCGATCCCTTGCTCGGATACCCCTTATTGGGCTTTGCCAGCACCTACTTCATGGTCGTTATTTTCCACATGCTCGGATACCTGCTGTACCAATATCAGTACGAGCTGGGCTTTAGTGCAGACTCAAGCGAAGAGGATGTGACTTCCGTTAACTCGGAAACCTTGAATGTTATGAAGCAGGCCGCGGATATTGATATTGCCCTGAAGGAGGGGGAATACGAAAAGGCCGCCTCACTGTTATTCCAGGACTACCGGCGCAGACCCCATGACCTCAATCAGCTGGATCGGCTGGTGCGGTTGCTGATGGCCCTTAAGTCAACCAAATCCTTGCGGGAGCTGGTACGCCCGGCCCTGAAAATGCTGATGGGGCAGAGCCGGTGGGAAGAGATCAGCACACTGCTGAAACTGCTTTATCAGGAGGATGACTATCACCTGACGGATCCACAACTGGCGTTCGAGGTGGCCCAGGGACTGCATCATCTAGGTAAGCATAAACTGGTGCTGCGCTTGTTGAAGGACCTGCACAAGGAACATCCGGACTTTGTGTCCTTGCCCGAGGCCTATCTCTTGGTAGCGAAGACCTTGGCAAATGGTTTCAAGGACAAGGTCAGAGCCTCGAAATACCTGGAGTTTGTCCGGCGGAAGTATCCTGAGCACCATATCCAGAGTAGGCTGGAGCACTACAGGGAATCACTCCGCCTCCATGGCATGATTCCTTAAACCATGGCATCCGACCTCCCGAACACCTGGAGGGGCTCGGGAGGCGAAGGTCTAGACTTGCCCGGCGGGATCGGCAGTGGCGCCAAACGGGCCTTGGGACAGCTGCCCCGCCAGGTTTTCGTAGTGATCGGCCTTACCGGACATTTTACGTACCCTGAATGCATGGGCTAGCGCCTGGCAGGCATCGATCAGAATGTCGGCTGAGGTGGCACAACCTTGGAGAGCCTGAAAGGCGGCCTCTGCGTCCTTCAGGTTGTTTTCCCGCAAGCAGGTGATCAGAAGCCGGTAGTGCCATTTATCCGGGATCCGCTCCGGCTGAGGTATCCGTTTGCGCACATCGCGATAGATCTGAAGGGCCAACTCTGTCTGGTTGGTTTTGAGGGCGGATCCAATGAGACGGTCGGCGCACTCAATATAGGCGGGTTTGCCAGGCTCCAGCTTCTCCAGGTGATACAGGTGTTCCAGCAGGCCGGGCTTGTCCGGGTGTTGTTCGACTAACCGGCGAAACCGAGTGCGAGCCTGGTCCAGGTTTACCTGACTCACGGCTTCCAAAGCAGCGTTATACTCCCGTCGGAAGGCCAAATTCTCTGCGTCTTCATCTTCCTCCACTTCAGTGGAAACCGGGCTCCACCGACTCATGGCAATGGTGAGGGCGTAGCCGGCAATCAGCCCGCCAGCATGGGCCATATAGGCGACATTGCTGGAATGCTGTTGCCAGTAATCCAACAGTTCCTTGCCGAGCCAGACCGGCAGAAGCCAGAGAGCAGGGGCGCGGAAGTAGTTGAAGTAGACGCCGGCCCAGAAGAAGAAACGTATTTTTTGTAGGCGATAGGTGGTCACGTAAATACCCATCAGCCCGGAAATGGCTCCGGATGCGCCTACCAATGGGATGTGGGAGCCCCCTTCGATCAGGCTGTAAAACAGGCCGGAAATGGCGCCACAGGCGAGATAGGATAGCAGATAGCGGAACTTGCCCAAGGTCGCTTCAACGGCAAAGCCCAGCAGAAACAGAATGATCATGTTGCCCAATAAATGGGCAAAGTTGCCGTGCAGGAACTGGTAAACCACCAGGTCATCCAGGCCAACATCCGCAGGAATCAACCCAAACCGGAAGCTACTTACATGGTTGAGCCAGGTCTCGTCGATATGGGATCGCTGTTCTTGCCAGCGGCTAAAGGTTTCTTCATGCCAGAAGCGGTGGGCCTCCTGATGGAGGTAGACGGTGAAGTCCCGGTCGGACAGGATGAGGGCGCTGACGGCCAGGTGGTTTTGTTCCTGGATCAGTTCCTCCAGCAGTTGGGGCCGTTCCGAGCGGGAGTCCTGCCCCAGGCGGATGCGCCTCTCCAGGTAATCCCGATACTCTGGCGCCTCCAGAAGGTGCAACTCTTGTTGGAGGTAATAATCCAGCGCCTGGCGCCATAGCTCGCCATCATGGCGTTGGTAGCCGAAGAAAATGGCTACGTTGACCAGAATGAGCAGCAACGTCACGATTGGAGGACGGCGCCAGTCCAGTCTGCGCTCAGCCGGTATGATCAGCATGAGACATCCTTCTTCTTAAATTAGATCCTGTGTCGGCAAGTGTAGACGGTCTTGCTGGTTCTGCGCAGCTGTTGCAGCCAAGAGCTGATCCGTCACCGATTCACTCCGGCTGGCGGTAGTGGCCTAGGTGCCCGGACGAATGTTCATCCGCTCCAGAGTATCCACAATGGTTTGCGTTTGGGTATCGACTTCCAGGTTCACCAAGTCACCTTCGCGAAGTTGGCCGAAGGTGGTCATGCGTAAGGTCTCGGGAATGAGATGAACCTGGAACTGGCGTTCTTTTACTTCGCCAATAGTCAGGCTGGCGCCGTTTAGGCCGATATAGCCCTTGGGAAAAATGTATTTGCACAAATCCTCTGGCACCTCGAAGGTGAGCGTTGTGTTGTTCTCCGGCTGTTCGATGCGTACCAAGCGGGCGAGGGCGTGAACGTGGCCGGACAGCAGGTGGCCGCCAATCTCGTCGCCGAAACGGGCTGCACGCTCAAAGTTCACCGCGTCGCCTTCATTGAGGGTTCCAAGGTTCGTCACTCTTAGGGTTTCCTGCATCACATCGAAGCTGGCGGTCAGGCCGTCTACCCGGGTAACAGTGAGGCAGGTGCCGTTGATCGCCACACTGGCGCCAATTTGCAGGTTTTCAGTCGCTCCCGGAGGAAACTCGATTAGGAAGGTAAACAGGCCTGTCTTGCGCTCAATCTGGCGTATGTGGGCAACACCTTGGACAATTCCGGTGAACATAATTCGCTCCCATATGACTTTCCGGCATTATACTCGAACAGGCAAAGGGTTTAACCTGGGAGCTGGAATGAGGCTCAACATTGAGAGGTATCCCATTGAGCCATTTGGAAAATAGAGAAGGTGGGGCAATGAGAAAAGTGCTGGATGTAGATGTTGCTGTGTTGGGAGCGGGCACGGCGGGCATGTTGGCCTTTGATGCAGCCGTGAAGGAGGGTGCAAGGGCAGTACTGATTGAGGCGGGTCAGTATGGTACTACTTGCGCCCGGGTTGGCTGTATGCCCAGCAAGTTGTTGATTGCTGCTGCAGATCGCGCCCACCTGCAACAGGGAGCGGTTGAGTTTGGCCTCCGTTATGAGGGGCTCGAGGTTGATTCCAAACAAGTCATGGCGCGGGTGCGTCGCGAGCGGGACCGGTTCGTGGGTTTTAGCTTGCAGGAGATTGAAGCCATACCTCCTGAGCAACGGCTGTTGGGAAAAGGCCGGTTTCGCTCCAATACGCTGTTAGAGGTGGGCGAGGATTGCCTGGTTAAGTTCAAGGCGGCGGTCATTGCCACGGGTTCCTCTCCATTTATTCCTGAAGAGCTCCAAGTCTTGGGGGATCGGCTCCTTACCAACGACAATTTATTCGAGCTGGAAGAGCTGCCCAAGTCGGTGGTTGTGATTGGCCTGGGGGTCATTGCATTGGAGCTGGGCCAGGCCCTGCACAGGCTGGGTGTCGAGGTTACCTTTGTCGGACGCAATGACAAACTGGGGATCTTCACAGACCCGGAGCTGCTGGAAGAGGCCCTCAAGGTCTTTGCGGAAGAGTTGAAGATTCTGACCCATACCCGGGTTCGCCATGTGGAAAAGCAGGATGCCCAGGTCACCCTGACAGTAGATACGCCGACAGGTGAGCAGAAGCTTCAGGCGGACTATGTGTTGGTCGCCACCGGACGGCACGCCAATCTCGCAGATTTGGGGTTGGAACTATGTGGTGTGGGCCTGGATTCCCGGGGCGTGCCGGAGTGCAACCCTCATACCATGCAGTGTGGAGATTCAAACCTGTTTTTGGCGGGTGATGCGAGCGGTAGGCTGCCCCTTCAGCATGAAGCGGCGGATGAGGGGCGCATTGCGGGTCGTAATGCTGCCCGCTACCCGGAGGTCCGGGAAGGGATACGTCGCTCGCCCTTAAGTATCGTGTTTTCTGACCCCCAGATGGCCACGGTGGGCCAGCGCGTCAGTTGCCTGGCACCGGGAAGCTTTGTGTCGGGAACGGCCTCCTTTGCCAGTCAGGGACGCAGCCGCATTATGGGAGTGAATAAAGGGCTGATTAAGGTCTATGCAGACTGCCGTAGTGGCCAGTTCTTGGCAGCGGAAATCCTTGGCCCCCAGGCAGAGCATCTTGGCCATCTTCTGGCGTGGGCACATCAGCAGGGGCTGACCATCCAGGAAATGCTCAATATGCCGTTTTACCACCCCGTGATTGAGGAGGGGATTCGAACTGCCCTGGGCCGGTGCCGACGGGAATTATTACGGGTTCTTCCCGGTGGAGAGCCGACCCTGGGTATACTGGTATAGGGCCGGGTTTCGGTAATTTCATACATAAGAGGTGGTTCGGATCACTGCTACTTGCTTGACAGGTTTGGGAATCAAACGTATGTTTCAAACAACTGTTTGGAATTATCGACAAGTAAGTAATATGGCCCAGTCCGATACCGCTGACAAGATCCTGGATGCAGCCGAAGTCCTGTTTGCCGAGCGGGGTTTCGCGGAGACGTCCTTGCGGCTGATCACCAGTAAAGCCAAGGTGAACCTGGCTGCCGTCAACTACCATTTCGGCTCCAAAAACGCGCTGATCCAGGCGGTGTTTGCCCGTTTTCTCGGGCCTTTTGCCCAACTGCTACGGCAGCGTCTGGAAGAGCGGCTTGCCACTCAAAGTGATAAGCCTGTGCACCTGGAGGAGTTGCTCCAGATCGTCATGGTAACCATGATCCAGGTGCCGTCCCGCAATAAGCGTAGCTTGTCGGTCTTTATGCGGTTATTGGGGTTGGCCTATACCCAGTCCCAGGGGCATTTGCGCAAGTACCTGGAGCAGGAGTATAGTACGGAGTTCCGGTTGGCGATGCGGCTGCTCAAGGAAGCGACTCCCGAGCTGAGTGCCGTGGAGCGTTTCTGGCGCATTCAGTTCATGTTGGGGGCAACGGCCTTTACCATGTCCAGTATCGATGCGCTTTCCAGCATCCTGGAAAATGAACTGGGGGTTGAGACCCAAACAGAAGAGGTCATGAGACGTCTGGTTCCCTTCCTGGCAGCAGGCATCCGAGCGCCAGCCCAGGAGGAAGCCCACCCTATCGTAAAACCCCGCCGCCAACAGAAGACTGCGGAATAGTCTGTCTATGGCCCGCACCCGCTTATCGGATGGTCGGGCGTTGGCTTGGCCGCTGTAGTATCTCAGGCTATGATTTCTGCGATATCCACAGCGGCACCTTCCTTTATGAGCCAAATTTCAGCTTGCCATTCCAATGATTTTGACTCCCAAGGTTTGACCCAGGGCCGGCACCTGGTGGTGGAGTTCGAATCGCAGACTCTAACCGTCTATGACGGCGATGTGGAGGCCTACCGCTTTCCTGTGTCCACGGCGCTAAACGGACCAGGAGAACTGGAAGGTAGCGGCTGTACGCCCAGGGGCTGGCATCAGATTCGTGCCCGTATAGGTGCCGGCTTGCCAACAGGCGCAGTGCTGGTCGGGCGTCGCCCCACTGGAGAAATCTATTCCCCTGAGCTGGCCCGAAAGTTTCCCCAGCGGGACTGGATCCTCAGCCGCATCCTTTGGCTTTCCGGCCTGGAGAGGGGGAAGAACCGGGGCGGTAGCGTTGATACCATGCGCCGTTATATCTATATTCATGGCACTCCGGATACGGAACCTATGGGGGTGGCTAAATCCCATGGCTGCATTCGGATGCGAAATTCGGATGTGATCCACTTATTCGATCTGGTGGTGCCGGGTACGCCGGTGCTGATCCGTTAGACCCACAACCTCATTCGAGAACTCGCCCCCATGCGTTCTGACTTCCCCAATGGCCCTTTGATGCTGGACATCGAGGGTGTGCAACTGACTGACGAAGACCGGTCCTTGCTGACGGAGCCCGCCGTAGGTGGATTGATCCTATTTAGCCGGAACTTTGAGAATCTGGCTCAGTTGCAGGCCTTGGTGGCCGAAGTGCGGCAGATTAGGCCTGATCTGTTAATCGGTGTAGACCACGAAGGCGGTCGGGTACAGCGGTTTCGGCAAAGCTTTTCACGCATTCCGCCCATGGGACGGTTAGGGGAGTTGTGGCAGCAAAATCAGGAGTTGGCCTGCCAGGTGGCCTTCAGTTGTGGCTGGTTGCTGGCATCTGAGCTATTGGCGGTGGGCATCGACTTCAGCTTTGCGCCGGTTCTGGATCGGGAGTACGGGCGCAGCCAGGTTATTGGCGACCGGGCTTTTTCCGATCAGCCCCAGGTCATTCTGGCACTTGGTGAGCAGTTGATTGATGGCATGCATGCCGCAGGGATGGCAACAACGGGCAAGCACTTTCCGGGTCATGGGTATGTGGTTGCAGATTCCCACGTGGCTATTCCTCGGGATGATCGGTGTCAAGAAATGATTTGTGCCGAGGACCTGTCGATTTTTGCCGATCTGATCCGCCAGGGAAAACTGGATGCCATCATGCCTGCCCATGTGATTTACGAGCAGGTGGATTCGGCACCCGCCGGCTTTTCCAGGTATTGGCTGCAGGAAGTTTTGCGCCAGGAGTTGGGCTTTGACGGCGTGATCTTCAGTGACGACCTGAGCATGGAGGGCGCCGGCGTCGCGGGAAGCTATGCTGATCGGGCAAAAGCCGCCCTAGCTGCGGGGTGCGACATGGTGTTGGTGTGCAATAGCAGAGTCGGCGCCTTAGAGGTGCTGGATTGGTTAAAAGAGCAGCCCCTGGCAAGCAATCCCCGTTTGCAGCGCATGCAAGGCCATAAAGCCTTGGATTGGGAGTCGCTGCAGACCAGTCTTGAGTGGAAGCAGCATCGGGAACGCCTCCAATCCGCTGGTTTTGTGCTGTAGTGCAGGAAACGATCAACAAGAGACATCGGGTGTAATAGCTGCTTCACACCGACGGGGTTATGATGGCCTCCACTTGGTTTGTACAATGGACGCCAAGTGTGATGTAGCAGGTTGAAAGCCGGGCTCCCATTAGCAGGTATTAAGGAATACGGAATGGCGGAAAAGTTATTGGCGGTGATTGGCGGTACGGGCCTCACCGAACTGGAAGGATTGGAAATCGTCGAGGAGCTCAGTTTTGAGTCGGAGTGGGGGAAGCCTTCTGCCCCCTTGCTGGTGGGCAAGTATGAGGGCAAAAAGATCATCTTTTTGGCCCGTCACGGCAACCCGCACCGGATTCCTCCTCACCAGGTGAACTATCGGGCAAATATCCATGTGCTACGACAGGCAGGTGTGACCGATATCCTGGCTGTAAACGCCGTGGGAGGTATTCATCCCAGTATGGGCCCGGCTCACGTCAATATTCCAGATCAGATTATCGACTATACCTATGGACGCGGGGATACCTTTTTTGAGGGCGACCTTCTAGAGGTGACTCACATCGACTTTACCTATCCCTATGACCGGGAGCTTCGCGAGCAGGTGATTCAAGCCGCCCGAGATGCGGCAGTGCCTGTGAGCACGGCCGGGGTTTATGGCTGTACCCAAGGGCCCCGTTTGGAAACTGCTGCAGAAATTGCTCGCATGGAACGGGACGGTTGCGATGTGGTAGGGATGACAGGTATGCCGGAGGCTGCCTTGGCTGCCGAAATGAAGATTCCCTATGCCAGTATTGCGCTGGTGGTGAATTGGGCGGCCGGTAAGAGCGACCACATCATTACCATGGATGAGATTTACGAGGCGATCCGGGTTGGCATGGGATCGGTCAAATCCATCCTGGCCCAATTTATCCGCAATTACTGAGTTTGGTGTTTTAAGAATAAAAAGGCCAGCTTGCTGGCCTTTTTGTTTCATTGGAGCACTAGTTTTCGTTAACTGGCTCTACGTATAACAGAACCCCCAGATAGGGGTGGTCCAGGTAATTGATCTCACCGGACTCCAGCTTGCTGCGGGTCGTGATCCGATAGGATGAGGTGGCCTGCCACTGGCCGCTTCCCTCTTGGTGCAGCTCCAGGGCTTCGCTCTCAAGCAAGCGGTGTGCGCTCTTTTGGGCTGCATTGGCTATTTCAGAGTCAGTGGCCTGAATGCTGTATTCTGCTGCATCGCTCAAGGCTGTTGCCTGCAGGCCGGGCATCAGGCTCAGCTCGCTGAAGCCCAGGTCGATGTCCGCATGGAGAAAGCGATCACGGCTGATGGTTAAAACGCCATCGAGCTCGTAAACGCCGGGTGCTCGTTCCAAGCCGCGAACCCGTAACGGAATGGCGTTAGGGCTGTTGGTCAGAGGCTGGCGCCAGGCCGCCTGGTAAAGGATGCGATAACCGTCTTGGTTTTGCAGGCGACTGGCCGCATGGGACAGCTTTTGCAGAGGAGCCGTGGAGAAGGTTTGCACCGGCAGGGCTTCGGTTTCCGGCTCGGTCAGGACACCTAGGCTGTTGAACCGGGCAGGAATCAGGGCCAGTGCAGCGGGGCTGTATTGCACAACGGTTTGCGCAGTTTGCAAAGAGCGTTGGAATACCACCATTTCCAGCCGGTGCTCGGCACCTTGGGCAGAGCCGGCAGCGGCTGCCAAGAGGGCCGGCAAAGGGATGATCAGGCGGCGCAGATGAAAGGCATTAAGCCTGCCTCTCCAGAAAAGCCGAAGCATACTGAATCGACGACTGATTTTTATTGTCATGCGGGAGCCTTTTCAAGTTGTTGGCTGGGAACCGGGGTCAGGAGTTGCAGAATCTCCTCCACCTGGCCCAGCCGTTCTTCTGCCTGTACGGCATTGTGATTGAATTTCAGTTGGGCTCCGTTTTCCAGCTTGAAGCGATGGGCTTGGGACTGGATCAGTTTAATCAGGGTGTAAGGGTCAACTTTCGTATCCTGTGTAAACTCGATGCGGCCAGTTTGGGGACCCATGGTGATCTTGGAAATCCCCAAAGCCTGGGCCTTGAGCTTCAGGTGGGTCTGGCGTAGCAGGTATTTGACCGGATCCGGCAACAGCCCGAAACGGTCGATCATTTCCATCTGGATATCGCGAATTTCCTCGTCGGACTTGGCATTGGCAATCCGCTTGTACAGGATCAGGCGGTTCTGTACATCCGGCAGGTACTCATCGGGAATCAGGGCGGGAATCCGCAACTCGATTTCAGTGGCGGAGTGCAAGGGCTTCGAAAGGTCCGGTGTGCGTCCTTCCCGGATAGCCTTAACGGCTTCTTCCAGCATTTCCAAGTATAGGGAGAAGCCGATGGCGTGAATATGGCCACTTTGCTCCTCGCCTAATAGTTCGCCGGCGCCGCGGATTTCCAAGTCGTGGGAGGCGAGCACGAAGCCCGCGCCCAGATCCTGGGAGGCGGCAATGGCCTCCAGGCGCTTTTCCGCATCAGGCGTGATGGAGCCTTCTTCGGGAGTGAGCAGATAGGCGTAGGCCTGGTGGTGGGAGCGGCCGACGCGGCCCCGCAACTGGTGCAGCTGGGCCAGGCCGAACTTGTCGGCCCGTTCGATCACGATGGTGTTGGCGCTGGGAACGTCAATGCCGGTTTCAATAATGGTGCTGCACACCAGCACGTTGAAGCGCTTGTGGTAGAAATCGGACATCACCCGTTCCAGCTCCCGCTCGCGCATTTGCCCATGGGCCACGCCCACCCGCGCCTCGGGAACCAGCTCTTCAATCGCAGCGGCCGCCTTGTCGATGGACTTCACCTCGTTGTACAGGTAGTACACCTGGCCACCCCGGAGGATTTCCCGTAACAGCGCCTCTTTAACGAGCCCTCTTTCCTTGCGTCGGACAAAGGTTTTGACCGACAGGCGACGGGCCGGCGGCGTGGCGATAATCGACAGGTCCCGGATGCCGTTCATGGCCATGTTCAGGGTCCGGGGAATCGGGGTGGCAGTCATGGTTAGGATATCCACCTGAGCCCGTAAGGCTTTCAGGCGTTCCTTTTGCTGCACACCAAAGCGGTGTTCCTCGTCGATGATCAGCAGGCCCAGGTTCTTGAACTTGATCTCTTTCTGGAGGAGCTTATGGGTACCAATGACGATATCCACAGTGCCACGCTCCAGCTTTTCCAGGATCGCGTTAGTTTCCTTGCCACTGCGAAAGCGGGAGATCAGTTCTACCTGAACGGGCGTATCCGCAAAACGGTCCTGGAAGGACTGGTAGTGCTGCTGGGCCAAAAGCGTTGTGGGAACCAGAACCACCACTTGTTTGCCGGCCTGGGTTGCCAGAAACGCCGCCCGCATGGCGACTTCGGTTTTACCAAAGCCTACATCCCCACATACCAGGCGGTCCATGGGCTTTTCCTGGGTCATATCCTGGATGACGGCGTCGATCGCAGATTGCTGGTCCGGCGTCTCTTCAAAAGGGAAGCCTTCTGAGAAGGCCCGATAGGATTCGTCGGGCGGAGGGTAGGCAAATCCCTTTTGGGCATCCCGACGGGCATAGATATCCAGCAGTTCGGCGGCGGTATCGCGAATTTTTTCCGCTGCCTTTTGCTTGGCCTGGGACCATTTGTCGCTACCCAGCTTATGCAGGGGAGCGAGCTCCTCGTCCAGGCCAGAGTAGCGGGAGATCATATGGAGGTTGGAAACGGGCACATACAGCTTGGCGCCGTCCGCATACTCCAGCGTCAGAAACTCCGCCTTCTGTCCCTCCACCTCAAGGGTTTGGAGCCCCTGATAGCGCCCAACGCCGTGGTCCTGGTGGACGACGGGAGAGCCAATCCGCACTTCACTCAGGTTATTAATGATTTGGGCGGTGGAGTCCTGTTTTCGGCTACTGCGCCGCCGCCTTTGCAGGACCTTGCTGCCAAAGAGCTGGGGTTCGGTAATCAGGGCGACATCTGGCTCTGGAAGGGCGAAACCTTCGTCGAGGGCGGCAACGGTCACCATGTAGGGGGCATCATGGTGGAGAAATGCCTCCCAGCCGTCGATATCTTCCAAGGTCAGCCGGTTGTCACGGAACAGATCGCGCAGGACTTCCCGGCGACCGGAAGTATCCGCGCACACCAGGATGCGTTTGCCGGATTCTTGCTGGAAGGTTCTGAGCCGGATGAGTGGATCAGCCAGACGGGCATCGACCGAAATGTCGGGAATCGGAGTGGCGGGGAGGGTTTCAGCTCCTGCCTGATTCATGATTGGCTCACGGCTCAGCTCCACCCGGGGATAGGCTTTCAGGGCGTGAAAAGCCTCCTCGACCCTTAAAAACAGGGCTTCGGGTGGCAGGATCGGGTTGCGGATGTCGTGGCGACGCTCTTCATAGCGGCTTTGCACATCGCGCCAGAATTGCTCACCGGCCTGCTGCAGCCGCGCAGAGCTCAGCACCAGAGTGTCCTGGGGTAAGTATTGGAAGAGGCTAGCCGTCTCCTCGAAAAATAGCGGCAGATAGTATTCGATGCCGGGGGGCGCTATGCCCTGGCTAACATCCTGAAAGACAGGGTTGTCCCGTGGGGCATTGGGAAAGTTTTCGTACCAACGGTCTCGAAAGCCCCGAATGGCCTCCTTATCCAGGGGGAATTCATGGGCCGGCAGCAGGTTGATGGCGTCCATCTTGTCCACGGAGCGCTGAGTTTCCGGGTCGAAGGTACGAATGGTCTCGATCTCGTCATCGAACAGCTCGATGCGGAAGGGCCATTGGCTGCCCATGGGGAACACATCCAGGATTGCTCCGCGAACCGCAAATTCTCCATGTTCGTAGACAGTGTCTGTGGAGCGGTAACCTGCATCGACCAGTTGGTTGCGGAATTTTTCCGTATCCAGCTGCTGGCCTGTTTTCAGCAAGAGGCCGGAATGGGCCAGGTAAGACTTGGGGGCCAGGCGATGAAACAGGCTGCTGGCCGGCACAATCAGAATGCCCCGGGAGGTGCGAGGCAATTCCGACAGGGTTTTCAGGCGCTGGGAAATAATGTCCTGATGAGGTGAAAAACTGTCATAGGGCAGGGTTTCCCAGTCTGGAAACGGCAGGATGTTCAGGGTCTGGCTGGAGTCATAGAAGGCCAGTTCCTGCTCAAGCTGCAGGCTTTCGGCGGTGTCCTGGGTGATGACCAGGAGAAAACCTGGGTGCTGTTGGGCGGCTTGGTATACGGCCAGGGCGCGGGCGGAGCCAATCAGGTTGCCCCAGAAACGACGGTCGCCGGGACTGGTCGGAAGCGAAGGTGAAAACATTCTCATGAATAAAAGCTGTCGGCCTCGAAAACTGACATGAAGCAGTCGGCAAATAAAGGGAATTGTAACGGGAGCGCCCATCGATTACCACGCAAGCGAGCATTAACTGTATGCTGCATGCGTGCCAGTACAGTTTGATTATTGCTGCAGGCTGCCTTGAGGTGTGGTACTGGTCATGAAATAGGGGAAAGCTGCCTGGACCTCCCGTCAGTTCGTTGCCTCCGTGTGCATGAACGGTGATAATAGGCGCCCTCAAATTATTTTGCTCTGATTAAGAGGTGATCTGTCGTGAGTCAAGACAAAATGGATGGCTGCTTTGCGGACTGGAAAGAGCGTGAAGCAGTTGCGGAGGCAATGATTCCTCTGATTGGCCGTCTTTACCGCCAAAACAACGTGATTACATCCATCTACGGACGTGCCATCATTAATCGTTCAGTCATCGGAATCATGAAGGCTCACCGTTTTGTTCGTCAGGTGGCGAATAGTGAACTGTCCGTTCTGGATACTTATCCGATCCTGAAGATTCTGGACCAGCTGAACCTGGGACCTGCCAGCATCGACGTGGGCAAACTGGCCGTCAAATTTGCTCAAGAAGGTGGCGATCGCACCCTGGAAGAATTCGTTCGCGAAGAAGTCGCGGAAGTGGTCGACAAATATGATGCCGAAAAGCGCCAGGCTGAACTGCGTCAGACCAAGGATGTAGTGCTCTATGGCTTTGGCCGTATCGGCCGGTTACTGGCCCGTATTCTCATCGAGAAATCCGGTGGCGGCACCAACCTGCGCCTGCGTGCCATCGTCGTCCGCAAAGGCAAGGCTGAGAACGATCTGGAAAAACGTGCAAGTCTGTTGCGTCGCGACTCCGTTCACGGCAGCTTCCAGGGCACCATTACCTGCGATAACGAAGACAATGCCATTATCGCCAATGGTAACTACATCAAGGTGATCTACGCTAACGATCCTTCCGATATCGACTACACCCAGTACGGTATCAACAACGCCATCCTCATCGACAACACCGGTGCATGGCGCGATGTAGAGGGTCTGGGCCAGCACCTCAAGTCCAAGGGTATCAGCCGCGTACTGCTGACCGCTCCGGGCAAGGGCGATATCAAGAATATCGTGTATGGTGTGAACCACCAGATCATCACGGACGAGGATAAAATCCTGTCTGCGGCGTCCTGTACCACCAACGCCATTACTCCCGTGATCAAGGCCATCAACGATCAGTTCAAGATCACTTCTGGCCACGTGGAAACCGTCCACTCCTACACCAACGACCAGAACCTGATCGACAACTATCACAAAGGTAGCCGTCGTGGGCGCAGCGCTCCGCTGAACATGGTGATCACTGAGACTGGCGCGGCCAAGGCTGTGGCCAAGGCACTACCTGAAATGGCTGGCAAGTTGACCGGTAACGCGATCCGGGTTCCGACTCCTAACGTGTCTATGGCCATTTTGAGCCTGAACCTGGAGAAGGAAACCAGCGTCGAGGAGATCAACGATTACCTGCGTAACATGGCGCTGTACTCTGATCTCCAGAAGCAAATCGACTACGTCAACTCTCCGGAAGTGGTATCCACTGACTTCGTTGGCTCCCGTCATGCCGGTATTGTGGATGCCCAGGCAACCATCGTGAACGGCAACCGGGTCAACCTGTACGTTTGGTATGACAACGAAGCCGGTTACAGTGCGCAAGTGGTCCGTATCGTGAATCAGCTGGCGGGTATCAGTCGTCCTGTATTCCCGAAAGTATTGAACTAATACTTTGACCGGACTAAAAAACCGCCCAATTTTGGGCGGTTTTTTTATGGCCAGCTATTAGTCTCCGGAGTGTCGTAATCCCTAGCGTTGGCTTTGCTTGAGCAGATCCCGGATTTCTTCCAGCAGCACTTCCTGCTTGGGAGGAGCCGGCGGAGCGGCCGGGGTGGCCGGTGCTTCTTCTTTCTTTTTAAGGCGGTTGATTCCCTTCAGCGCCATAAAGACAGCAAAAGCGATGATCAGGAAGTCCAGGATGGTCTGGAGGAACACTCCGATGTTCATCGTCACGGCGGCAGTGTCGGCCGTAGCTTCTTTGAGGGTGAGGGCGATATCCGAGAAATTGATGCCGCCGATCAGCAGGCCGATGGGGGGCATGATGACGTCTGCTACCAGGGACGAGACGATCTTGCCAAAGGCCGTTCCGATAACGACACCTACAGCCATATCGACAACGTTACCTCGCATCGCGAAGGTTTTAAATTCCTGAAGCATGCTCATGGGTCATGGTTCCTTGTTCAATTGGGAGTTCGGAAAACTTGCAGGTTGGTCCTGTCCTTTTTATGGATGAGCGCTGACAGGCAAAGTAAATGCCGGTAACCCAGAACGGTCCGGGTACCGGAACTACAGAGTTCAGGCGTCAGTTCCAATATAAACCTGATGGAGGATCAAGAGAAGTATTCACTACGGTGATATGCTTTCCACTGCAAGGAGAGGAAGGGATTAGGGCGAGCCAGGCAGCCCGGAAGCAGGAAAACACTATAATCTATTGCATCTTTAGCGGCGGGTTTAACCAAGGAAGCGTTTTATGTCCCGTGCAGTCAACCGCGCAATGTGGCTCTGGATCTTTTGCTTGGCTGCCATGGAAGCTAGTGCCCAAGATCAGGGCTTTCCCGAAGAGCCCGAAGACGAGCACGATCCGGTGCTGGAAGCCATACAAACCAAGGCCTGGCTGGATTACCGCCTCTCGCCCGTGGATCGCCGGCTAGCGCTGGAAGATGCCTCAGCAGATAACCCATTCGCCATCAGCCCCCACCAAACATCCTATTTGTTACCGGTGACCTACAATTCCCATCCGAACCGGGATCCCTGGCGGGAAAGCCTGGGAGAGGAGCTGACCGCCGATAACCTGGAGGAGTTGGAGGCCAAGTTCCAGATCAGCCTGAAAGCTGTGTTGCTGGATGAGATTCTGACTCCGGATCTCAGCCTGGCCTTTGCCTATACCCAGCAGTCTTACTGGCAACTCTATAACTCAAGCGCGTCCCGTCCATTTCGGGAGACCGTACATGAGCCGGAGCTTTTCTTAAGCCTGCTGACCGACTTTGATGTGCTGGGATGGCGCCACCGGATCTTTCGGTTAGGGGTTGTGCACCAATCCAACGGGCAAAGTGATCCCTTGTCGCGAAGTTGGAACCGTATCTACGGTCAATTCATC